>Ga0222427_100636_pt1 | contig 40580 bp, 39 predicted proteins | sample 2B20Ametagenome_FD_182890 | JGI IMG/M metagenome (GOLD analysis project Ga0222427, IMG submission 182890) | Enriched microbial communities from leaf-cutter ant dump, University of Wisconsin, Madison, United States - 2B20A (version 2) | ecosystem: Environmental > Terrestrial > Nest > Insects nest...
GGGCCGCGCGGCCACCAACGAGCTGATCCGCAGCCGCATCAAGATCAAGAGCATGAACTTCATGCGCGGCCGCACCTTCCTGAACAAGTACGTGATCATCGACGAGGCGCAGAATCTCACGCCCAAGCAGATGAAGACGCTCATCACGCGGGCGGGCCCGGGCACCAAGATCATCTGCATGGGCAACCTGGCGCAGATCGACACGCCGTACCTGACCGAGGGCTCGTCCGGCCTGACCTACGCGGTGGACCGCTTCAAGGGCTGGCCGCACAGCGGACACATCACGCTGGCGCGGGGCGAGCGCTCGCGCCTCGCGGACTTTGCCAGCGAAGTGCTTTAGTCAAAAATCATAGCTGCCAGCGCTTACTGGATAAGCGCTGGCGGTCGATTTGACTAGAAATCGTCGGAACCCATCGCCAGGTTCTCGAAGCGCGTCTGGTTCTTTTGGAAGAACAGCTTCACCGTGCCGGTGGGGCCGTTACGCTGCTTGCCGATGATGACCTCGGCCACGTTGGGCTCCTTGGAGTCCTTGTTGTAGTAGTCGTCGCGGTAGATGAACATGATGATGTCCGCGTCCTGCTCGATGGCGCCGGATTCGCGCAGGTCGGACATCATGGGCCGCTTGTCGGTGCGCTGCTCCACCGAGCGGTTGAGCTGCGACAGCGCGATCACCGGGCACTGCAGTTCTTTGGCCAGCATCTTCAGGCCGCGCGAGATCTCGCCCAGCTCCGTGGCGCGGTTGTCCGAGCTGGACGAGCCCGAGCCGCTCATGAGCTGCAGATAGTCCACCACGATCAGGCCCAGCTTGCCGCACTGGCGCGCGAGGCGCCGCGCGTTGGCGCGCAGCTCGGACGGCGTGAGGCCTGGCGTCTCGTCAATGTGCAGGCTCACGGTGCGCAGCCGCTCGATGGCTTCGGTCAGGCGCGGCCATTCGTCGTCGGTGAGCTTGCCGGTGCGCAGGTTGCCCTGGTTCACGCGGCCGATGGAGCCGACGATACGCACCGCCAGCTGCGCTGCGCCCATTTCCATCGAGAAGATGGCCACGGGCAGCCCTTCGTTGAGCGCCACGTGTTCGGCGATGTTCACCGCGAACGAGGTCTTGCCCATGGACGGGCGCGCGGCCAGCACCACCAGGTCGCCCGCCTGCAGGCCGCTGGTCATGCGGTCCAGGTCGGCAAAGCCCGTGGGCACGCCGGTCACGTCCACGGGGTTGTCGGCCATCTCCTGCACGCGGTCGAGCAGATCGATCACCAGCGTGTCCAGCGACTGGAAACCCTGCTTGGTGCGCGAGCCCTCCTCGCCGATGGCGAAGATCTTGGCCTCGGCCTCGTCCAGCACCCGCTCCACCGTCTTGCCCTGGGGGTTGAAGGCATTGGTGGCGATCTCGTCGCTGGCGGTGACGAGCTTCCTCAGGATGGCGCGCTCGCGCACGATTTCCGCGTAGCGGCGGATGTTGCTCGCGCTGGGCACGTACTGCGCGAGGTTGTTCAGGTAGGTCAGCCCGCCCATGTCCTGGGCCTTGCCCAGGTTCTGCAGGTGCTCGAAGACGGTGATCACGTCGGCGGGCTTGCTGGCGTTGACCAGCGCGCCGATGGCCGTGTAGATCATCTGGTGCTCGTGGCGGTAGAAGTGGCTCTCCACCAGCAGGTCGCCCACGCGGTCCCAGGCGTTGTTGTCCAGCAGCAGGCCGCCGAGCACGCTGGATTCGGCCTCGATGGAATGCGGCGGCACGCGCAGCTGGGCCACGTCGCGGTCGGGCACGGGCGTGAAGCCGTCGTCTTCGAGGGCGGGGAAAATGGCAGACATGGAATCCTTGGGAGCGAGCCCGCCATGCTAGCGCCGCAAGGGCGCCGCGTCATGGCACAAGTCTGTGGATAAGGCGTGGACAGCCCTGTATGGAACGGGGAAAAACAAAAGCCGCCCGAAGGCGGCTTCCGTGCGGGTGAGTGCGCAGGATCAGGCGGTTTCGCCGTAGACCGACACGTTCACGTCCACCACCACGTCGGTGTGCAGCGCCACGCTCACGGTGCTGTCGCTCACGACCTTGATGGGGCCGTTGGGCAGGCGCACTTGCGACTTGGCGACCTTGTAGCCTTGCTTGTTCAGCTCTTCGGCGATGTCGTGGTTGGTCACGGAGCCGAACAGGCGGCCGTCCACGCCAGCCTTTTGCGTCAGCTTGACGGTGGTGCCGGCCAGCTTCTCGCCTTGGGCTTGTGCTTCGGCCAGCTTGGCGGCGGCAGCCTTTTCGAGCTCGGCGCGCTTGGCTTCGAACTCGGCCTTGGCGGCCTCGGTGGCGCGGCGGGCGCGGCCCGAGGGGATCAGGAAGTTGCGGGCGTAACCGTCCTTGACCTTGACGATTTCACCCAGGTTGCCGAGGTTCACAACCTTGTCGAGCAGGATGATTTGCATGGGTTGTGCTCCTTAGATCTTGTGCTGGTCGCTGTAGGGCACCAGGGCCAGGAAGCGGGCGCGCTTGATGGCGGTGTTCAGCTGACGCTGGTAGATGGCGCGCGTGCCGGTCAGGCGCGCGGGGATGATCTTGCCGTTTTCGGCGATGAAGTCGCGCAGGGTGTCGACATCCTTGTAGTCGATCTCTTCGACGCCCGTCACCGTGAAGCGGCAGAAGCGCTTGCGCTTGAACAGCAGGGACTGGGTGTTGCGCTTCGGGCGCTTGTCTTTGTTGAATTTCTTGAACGTGGCCATTTTCGGACCTCTTGAAAATTAATCTTGTTGAATATCCTGGATGTGCAGCACCGGGGTCTTGCCGTTGCGCGGCGTGGCCAGAAAACCGTGGAAAGTCCAGAGACTCCCGATGTTCTGCCTTGCCAGCCGCTCGGCCATCGCGCCAAAGGCGGTGGCTTTCAGGGCGGCCTTGACTTCGCGGGGGCGGCCTGCCTCGGTCTGCTGGGACTCGTGTTCGAGCCGCAGGTTGATGGCAGGCAATCCGGCGGGCGTGTAGCGCAGCGGTTCAGCCTCTGCGATACAGGCGGTCAAGACAACGCGGTTGTGCACTCCTCGAACTGATCAGCGCTCGTTGTTCGCTGCGTACTCGGCCTGGCTGGCCTTGCGGGCTTCTTCGCGCTCGACGGTCTTCATCATTGAGGAAGGACCGGTTTCGGCCTTCTTCTTCTGGACGGTCAGGTGGCGCAGCACGGCGTCGTTGAACTTGAAGGCATGCTCCAGTTCGGCCATCACAGCCTGGTCGGCCTCGATGTTCACGCACAGGTAGTGGGCCTTGGCCAGCTTGTTGATCAGGTACGCCAGTTGGCGGCGGCCCCAGTCTTCCACGCGGTGGACCTTGCCGCCGCCGGCGGTGATCATGCCCTTGTAGCGCTCGAGCATCGCGGGCACTTGTTCGCTTTGATCCGGGTGGATCAACAAAATGATTTCGTAATGACGCATGCAGACTCCTTTTGGATGAAAACCACCCGCTGCGTCCCAACCCTTGGCTTGTAGGTTGAGCGGTGTGGCAAGGCAAAGCCGAGCATTATAGCCTGATCCCTGCCGCTTGTACACTCAGGCGCTTGCCCGTGCCGCCCGCAGGCCCAAAACCCCAGGGCAGACCTTGAAATGGACAGCCCCTGGCCCCAACTGCCGCGCGTACCGCTTTTTATTTATTGCCAACAAAGACATGACCGACACCAGCCCAACCAACCCGCCCCAGAGCCCCCCCGCCCCCGAAGAAGTCGAAGCCGCCATGGCCGCCCACGCCTCCGACGAGCTGGCGCGCCTGCAGGGCGAGCTGGCCGAGCTGAAGGCCAAGAGCGCCGACCTGGCTGACCAGTTCCTGCGCGCCAAGGCCGAGGCCGAAAACGCCCGCCGCCGCGCCGAGGACGAGGTGAGCAAGGCCCGCAAGTTCGGCATCGAGAGCTTCGCCGAGAGCCTGCTGCCCGTGTGCGACAGCCTGGACGCGGCCCTGGCCATCAAGGAAGCCACGCCCCAGCAGCTGCGCGAGGGGGCCGACGCCACGCTGCGCCAGCTGCTGTCGGCGCTGGAGCGCAACAAGGTGCAGGCCATCAACCCCGCGGCCGGCGACAAGTTCGACCCGCACCAGCACCAGGCCATCAGCATGGTGCCTGCCGAGCAGGAGGCCAACACCATCGTGGCCGTGCTGCAAAAGGGCTACGTGATCGCCGAACGCGTGCTGCGCCCCGCCCTGGTCACCGTGGCCGCCCCCAAATAAAACCCACCGGATGACTTGAACCGCAAAAAGTTATCCACAAGTTCATAGACATCCAAACCATCCAAGCATTTCGGAGAAAAACCATGGGAAAAATCATCGGCATTGACCTGGGCACCACCAACAGCTGCGTGTCCATCATGGAAGGCAACACCACGCGCGTGATCGAGAACAGCGAAGGCGCGCGCACCACCCCGTCCATCGTGGCCTACCAGGAAGACGGCGAGATCCTCGTCGGCGCCTCGGCCAAGCGCCAGGCCGTGACCAACCCCAAGAACACCCTGTACGCCGTCAAGCGCCTGATCGGCCGCAAGTTCACCGAGAAGGAAGTGCAGAAGGACATCGACCTGATGCCCTACAAGATCGTGGCCGCCGACAACGGCGACGCCTGGATCGAGGTGCGCGGCAACAAGATCTCGGCCCAGCAGGTGTCGGCCGACATCCTGCGCAAGATGAAGAAGACCGCCGAGGACTACCTGGGCGAGCCCGTGACCGAGGCCGTGATCACCGTGCCCGCGTACTTCAACGACGCCCAGCGCCAGGCCACCAAGGACGCCGGCCGCATCGCGGGCCTGGACGTCAAGCGCATCATCAACGAGCCCACCGCCGCAGCCCTGGCCTTCGGCCTGGACAAGCAGGAAAAGGGCGACCGCAAGATCGCCGTGTATGACCTGGGCGGCGGCACGTTCGACGTGTCCATCATCGAGATCGCCGACGTGGACGGCGAAAAGCAGTTCGAGGTGCTCTCCACCAACGGCGACACCTTCCTGGGCGGCGAGGACTTCGACCAGCGCATCATCGACTACATCATCGGCGAGTTCAAGAAAGAGCAAGGCGTGGACCTGTCCAAGGACGTGCTGGCCCTGCAGCGCCTGAAGGAAGCCGCCGAGAAGGCCAAGATCGAGCTGTCGAACTCGGCCGCCACCGACATCAACCTGCCCTACATCACGGCAGACGCCTCGGGCCCGAAGCACCTGAACATCAAGCTGACCCGCGCCAAGCTGGAGTCGCTGGTGGACGAGCTGATCGAACGCACCATCGCCCCCTGCCGCACGGCCATCAAGGACGCCGGCGTGTCCGTGTCCGACATTCATGACGTGATCCTGGTCGGCGGCATGACCCGCATGCCCAAGGTGCAGGAGAAGGTCAAGGAGTTCTTCGGCAAGGATCCGCGCAAGGACGTGAACCCCGACGAAGCCGTGGCCGTGGGTGCCGCCATCCAGGGCCAGGTGCTCTCGGGCGACCGCAAGGACGTGCTGCTGCTGGACGTGACGCCTCTGAGCCTGGGCATCGAGACCCTGGGCGGCGTGATGACCAAGATGATCACCAAGAACACGACCATCCCGACGAAGTTCGCGCAGACCTTCTCGACCGCCGACGACAACCAGCCGGCCGTGACCATCAAGGTGTTCCAGGGCGAGCGCGAGATGGCCTCGGGCAACAAGCTGCTGGGCGAGTTCAACCTCGAAGGCATTCCGCCCGCATCGCGCGGCGTGCCGCAGATCGAGGTGTCGTTCGACATCGACGCCAACGGCATCCTGCACGTGGGCGCCAAGGACAAGGGCACGGGCAAGGAGAACAAGATCACCATCAAGGCCAACTCCGGCCTGTCGGAAGAAGAAATCCAGCAGATGGTGAAGGACGCCGAGCTCAACGCCGCCGACGACAAGAAGAAACTGGAGCTGGTCCAGGCCCGCAACCAGGGCGAAGCCGCGGTGCACAGCGTGAACAAGAGCCTGGGTGAGCACGGTGACAAGCTCGACGCCGGCGAGAAGGACACGATCACCGCCGCGATGAAGGCCCTGGAAGACGCCCTGAAGGGTGACGACAAGGCCGCCATCGAGGAAAAGACCAACGCGCTGATGGCCGCCAGCCAGAAGCTGGGCGAGAAGATGTACGCCGCCGAGCAGGCAGCGCAGCAAGGTGCCCAGGGTGCGGCAGGCGGCGCCGATGCCGCGGCCGCTTCGGGCGGCGGCAGCAGCAGCAAGCCTGCGGACGACGACAACGTGGTCGATGCCGAAGTGAAGGAAGTCAAGAAGGGCTGAGCATGCCCCGTTGACCAAGATGCCGCCGCGCAGCGCCCGCAAGGGCCATGCGCGGCGTTCCTGTTCTCACCGGGCTTAGAAAAACCATGTCCAAAAGAGATTTTTACGAAGTCCTGGGCGTTCCCAAGAACGCTTCGGAGGACGAGATCAAGAAGGCCTATCGCAAGCTCGCGATGAAGTACCACCCTGACCGCAACCAGGGTGACGCGGCCAAGAACGCCGAGGAGAAATTCAAGGAGGCCAAGGAGGCCTACGAGATGCTCACCGACGCGCAAAAGCGCGCGGCCTACGACCAGTACGGCCACGCGGGCGTGGACCCGAACATGCGCGGCCCCGGCGGCGCGGAAGGCTTCGGCGGCTTCGCCGAGGCGTTCGGCGACATCTTCGGCGACATGTTCGGCCAGCAGCGCGGCGGGCGCGGCGGGCGGCAGGTCTACCGCGGCAGCGACCTGAGCTACGCGATGGAGATCACCCTGGAGGAAGCCGCCAAGGGCAAGGACGCGCAGATCCGCATCCCGAGCTGGGACACCTGCGACACCTGCCACGGCAGCGGCGCCAAGCCCGGCACCAGCGCCAAGACCTGCGGCACCTGCCAGGGCGCGGGCACGGTGCAGATGCGCCAGGGCTTCTTCAGCGTGCAGCAGACCTGCCCGCACTGCCGCGGCACGGGCAAGATCATCCCCGAGCCCTGCACCGCCTGCCACGGCCAGGGCAAGATCAAGAAGCAGAAGACGCTGGAGGTGAAGATCCCCGCCGGCATCGACGACGGCATGCGCATCCGCTCCACCGGCAACGGCGAGCCGGGCACCAACGGCGGCCCGCCGGGCGACCTGTACATCGAGATCCGGCTGAAGAAGCACGACATCTTCGAGCGCGACGGCGACGATCTGCACTGCCAGGTGCCGGTGAGCTTCATCACCGCCGCGCTGGGCGGCGAGATCGAGGTGCCCACGCTGCAAGGCAAGGCCGCCATCGACATCCCCGAGGGCACGCAGGCCGGCAAGCAGTTCCGCCTGCGCGGCAAGGGCATCAAGGGCGTGCGCGCGAGCTACCCCGGCGACCTGTACTGTCACATCGCGGTGGAGACGCCCGTCAAGCTCACCGAGCACCAGCGCAAGCTGCTGCGCGAGCTGGAAGAGTCGCTCAAGAAGGGCGGCGCCCGCCATTCGCCCAGCGGCGAGAGCTGGACGGACCGGCTGAAGAACTTCTTCTCCTGATCCTCGCCTCCCCCCTAAAAAAACCGCCCGGACCTCCGGGCGGTTTTTTTTATCGACGTCACCGCCGTCCTGCCTGCTCCTGGCGAATGCGCTCCAGGCCCTGCCGGTAGGTGGTCACCGCGAAGTCCGGGAAGCGGTGCTTGAACTTCGTGGAATCGAAAAGATTGTCCTGCCCATAGCGGGGCAGCAGTTCCCGGATCTCGCGCACTTGTTTGGAAAAGAGGCCTGCGGCGGCCAGGGTCCACCTGCCGATGACCGTGTAGTCCGCACCGCGCCCGAACACCTCGCCGGCCATGGCGACGAACTCCCGGTAGGTGGGCCGGTCGTCGCAGCACGGCAGGTGCCAGGTCTGGCCGAACGCATCCGGCGCGTTGCCCAGGGCTGCCAGCGCGCGGCTCGCATCCGGGGTCCAGATCAATGTGCGCCGCGTGTCGTCGCGCACCGGCACGCGGGGTTTCTGCCCGGCCAGGAGCCGGTCGATGACCAGCGCGTTCGTGAAGCTCTGCGTCTTGCCCGGGCCGTAGAACTCCGGCGCGCGGCCGATGAGGACGGGTATGTCGCCACGCGCCATCTCGTCCAGCACCATGCGCGCCATGGCCGCGCGCACCCGGCCCTTGCGCCCCACCGGCGCGAAGGGGGTGGATTCGGTCTGCAGCCGGTCGTCCTGCGGGTACATGTAGGTGTTGTCGAAGTAGGCGAACTTCGCGCCCGCCGCGCGGCAGGCGTCGAGCGCGTTCCGCAGCATCATGGGGAACTGCGCTTCCCACAGCTCCGTGTCCGGCGGCAGGCCTGCGGTGAAGTAGACGACGCTGCTGCCCCGGACCGCCTCGGCCGTCTGCCGCGCATCCAGGAGGTTGGCGGCCACCAGGCTGTCGGTGTCGTGCATCTTGTGCGGCGTGCGGCTCACCAGCCGCAGGCCGCCGGTGTCGTGGCTGCGCTGCAGCTCCCGCGCGAGCTCCACTGCGATCTGGCCGTTCGCGCCCAATATCGTTTGCATTCCCGTTCCTCGGATATGAACTTGACGCCAGCTTAAGCTTGAAGCAAGGTTCAATGTCAAACGCCCCCGGAGCAGCACGACCATGAAGATCGGCGAACTTGCCCAGCGCACCGGCCTGGCGCCGTCGCGCATCCGCTTCTACGAGCGCATCGGCCTGCTCCAGGCCGTGCAGCGCCAGCCCAACGGCTACCGCAGCTACCCCGCCGATGCGGTGCTGGTGCTGCAGCTGATCGCCACCGCGCAGCGGGCGGGCTTCAGCCTGGACGAACTGCGCACGCTGCTGCCCGGCGACCTCGCGCAGTGGGAGCACGGCATCCTGCTGGGCACGCTGCGCCGCAAGGTGGAAGAGATCGAGACGCTGCAGGCGCAGCTCGCGGACAGCAAGGCCCAGCTGGTCGCGCTGATGGCGCAGATCGAGGCCAAGCCGCAGGACATGAGCTGCGCCGCCAACGCCCGGCGCGTGCTGTCGGAGATGCGGTTGACGTAACAGGCTCAGCGCAGCAGTGCCGCCACCTGCTCGGCCGTCGCCTTGGCCGACTGCGGGTTCTGGCCCGTCACCAGCCGGCCGTCGGCGACCACCTTGGAGACGAAGGGCAGCCAGGCCTTCTCGTACCGGGCGCCGCGCTGCTTCATGGCGTCCTCGGCGTTGTAGGGCACCTTGCGGGCCACGCCGGCCAAGATCTCCTCGCGCCACGAGAAGCCGGTGAGCCTGCGCCCCGCCACCAGCAGCGAGCCGTCCGACAGCGTGGTGTTCAGCAGGCCGCAGTAGCCGTGGCACACCGACGCCACGATGCCGCCGCGCTCCCAGATGCCACGCGTGATGCGCTGCAGCCCCTGCGCGTCCGGGAAGTCCCACATCACCGCATGCCCGCCGGTGAAGTAGATCGCGTCGAAATCCGCCGGGTCGATCGTGTCGGGCCGGGCGGTGTCCAACAGCAGGGCCATGCGGGCCGGGTCGGCCAGCCAGTCCTTCGCGGTGGCGTCGAGGTTGGGCCATTTCAGCGACCGCGGCTCCAGCGGCGAGCGGCCGCCCAAGGGGCTCACGAGATGCTGCGCGCATCCCCGGGACGCGAACACGTGCCAGGCATGGGTCAGCTCCGACAGCCACAGGCCGGTGGGCTCGGTCGAATCGCCGTACTGCGCGATGTTGCTGACGACGTGAAGGATGCGGTGGGACATGGGAAAGGCTCTCCTGGCTGCGCACCTTAACCTTGAACCGCAGTTCAGAGTCAACCGGGGCGCCCCGCCGCGCTACGATGCCCCGCATGAGCGTCCACATCACCTTCCTCGGCGGCACCGGCACGGTCACCGGCTCCAAGTACCTCGTACAGCACAACGGCCAGAGCCTGTTGGTGGACTGCGGTCTGTTCCAGGGCTACAAGCAGTTGCGGCTGCAGAACTGGGAGCCGCTGCCCGTGCCCGCGGGCGAAGTGGACGCCGTCATTCTCACCCACGCCCACCTGGACCACAGCGGCTACCTGCCGCTGCTGGCGCGCCAGGGCTTCGGCGGCGCGGTGCACTGCACGGCGGGCACACGCGACCTGTGCGGCATCCTGCTGCCCGACAGCGGCCACCTGCAGGAAGAAGACGCGGACTACCTCAACCGCCACAACGCCAGCCGCCACCACCCCGCGCTACCGCTGTACACGCGGCTCGACGCGGTGCACAGCCTGCGCCTGCTGCAGGCCCACTCGCTGCACGCGTGGTTCGAGCCGCTGCCCGGCTGGCGCGCGCGCTTCACCGGCGCGGGCCACATCCTGGGCGCGGCCAGCGTGCTGCTGGAAGTGGGCGGGCGGCGCATCCTGTTCTCGGGCGACCTGGGGCGGCCCGACGACCTGATCATGCAGGCGCCCGAGCCGCCGCCGCCGGCCGACACGGTGCTCATCGAATCCACCTACGGCGACCGCATCCACCCGCCGGCCTCGCTGCTCGATGAGCTGGCCGGCGCGCTCACGCGCCTGTCCGCGCGCGGCGGCGTGGCCGTGGTGCCGGTGTTCGCCGTGGGGCGGGCGCAGACGCTGCTGCATGCCATCGCGCAGCTCAAGGCGCAGGGCCGCATCCCAGCCCACCTGCCGGTCTACCTGGACAGCCCCATGGCCGTGAGCGCCACGCAGCTCTTCGGCGAGCACATGGGCGCGCACCGCCTCACGCGGGCCGAGCTGGAGGCCATGGCGCGCGGCACCACGCTGGTCCACACGGCGGAGGAATCCAAGGCGCTGGCGCGGCTGCACGGCCCGCGCGTGATCCTCTCGGCCAGCGGCATGGCCACGGGCGGGCGCGTGCTGCACCATCTGGCGCTGCACGCGGGCGACCACCGCAACCTGATCGTGCTGACCGGCCACCAGTCGCCCGGCACGCGCGGGGCGCGGCTGGCGGCGGGCGAGAAGAGCATCCGCATCCACGGGCAGGACGTGGCGATCCGCGCCGAGGTGGTGCAGCTCTCTAGCGCCTCGGCGCACGCCGATGCGGCGCAGCTCATGGACTGGATCGGCCAGATGGCGCCCGCGCCGCAGCAGGTGTTCATCGTGCATGGGGACATGGAGGCGTCGGACGCGCTGCGCCAGCGCATCGACCATGGCCTGGGGTGGAACGCCATCGTGCCGGTGGCGGGGCGCAGCTACGAGGCCTGAGGGCGATATCTCAAAAAAGTGAGCTGCTGGCGCTTGTCCATTCTGGATTTCAGATAGTTTTCCATCTGAAACCGAGGTATATCAAGCGCTAGCAGCTCACTTTTTTGATGAACATACCCGAGCGCAGAAGATTGTCATCGCGTTTCACGATGACAGATCAAAGATATCCATAAGAAAATACCAAAAGCCTTCGCCAAACAAGAATATCCCTGCCATCCCGATGAAAAGCTCCGAGCGCAGTTTCGCGCGCCGCATCGACCTCACCTCGCTCCAGCTCTTCGTGGCCGTGTGCGAGCTGGGCAGCATCGGCCGTGCGGCGGAGCGCGAATTCATCGCGGCATCGGCCGTCAGCAAGCGCCTGTCTGACCTGGAAACCGCCGTGGACACCGCCCTGCTCTACCGCCACAGCCGGGGCGTGACGCTGACCCCGGCGGGCGAGAGCCTGCTGCACCATGCGCGCACGGTGCTGTTCGGGCTGGAGCGCATGCAGGGCGAGCTCAGCGAATACGCCGACGGCGTGCGCGGCCACGTGCGCATGCACGCCAACATCTCGGCCATCTTCCAGTTTTTGCCCGAGGACCTGGGCGCGTTTGCGCAGGAGCACAGCCAGATCAAGATCGACCTGCAGGAGCACCTCTCCAGCGACGTGCTGCACGCCGTGCAGGAAGGCGCGGCCGACCTCGGCATCTGCAACGTGGCCATGGCCAGCGGCGCGCTACAGCTCCAGAGCCGCCCCTACCGCAGCGACCACCTGGTGCTCGTCACGCCCGCGGGCCACGCCCTGTCCGCGCGCAGCGCCATTGCCTTTGAAGAACTGCTGGACTGGGACATCGTCGGCCTGCACGCCAACAGCAGCATCAGCCTGGCCATGCGCGCCGCCGCCGCTGCTGCCGGGCGCCCGCTGCGCCAGCGCATCCAGGTCACGGGCCTGGACGCCATGTGCCGCATGATCGACAGCGGCCTGGGCGTGGGCCTGCTGCCCGACCGCGCCTTCGAGCTGATGCGCGGCGTGGGGCGCCTGGCCGCCGTGCCCCTCACCGACGCCTGGGCCCGCCGCGAGCTGCGCGTGGTGGCCCGCGACTTCGACGCCCTGCCCGTCACCGCGCGGCTGCTGGCCGAGCACCTCAGTCCTAAAATCCAATCCCCCACCTAGAAAGTAGAGCCACGCCATGGGACGCACCCTGTACGACAAGATCTGGGACGAGCACGTCGTCCACACCGAAGAGGACGGCACCTCCATCCTCTACATCGACCGCCACCTGGTCCATGAGGTGACCAGCCCGCAGGCGTTCGAGGGCCTGCGCGAGGCGGGCCGCAAGGTCTGGCGCATGAGCTCCATCGTGGGCACGGCCGACCACAACACGCCCACGACGGGCTGGGAAAACGGCTACGACGGCATCACCGACCCGATCAGCAAGGAGCAGATCACCACGCTGAACGACAACATGGCGACCATCACGCCGGCCGCGTTCTTCCCGTTCATGCACAAGCGCCAGGGCATCGTCCACGTGATCGGGCCGGAGAACGGCGCCACCCTGCCCGGCATGACCGTGGTCTGCGGCGACAGCCACACCAGCACGCACGGCGCTTTCGGCGCGCTGGCGCACGGCATCGGCACCAGCGAGGTCGAGCACGTGATGGCCACACAGACCCTGCTGGCAAAGAAGGCCAAGAACATGCTGGTGCAGGTGGACGGCACCCTCGCCCCTGGCGTCACGCCCAAGGACGTGGTGCTGGCCATCATCGGCAAGATCGGCACGGCGGGCGGCACGGGCTACACCATCGAGTTCGCGGGCTCGGTGTTCCGCGCGATGAGCATGGAAGGCCGCATGACCGTGTGCAACATGGCGATCGAAGGCGGCGCGCGCGCCGGGCTGGTGGCCGTGGATGACAAGACGATTGAATACGTGAAGGGCCGCCCCCTGTCGCCCACGGGCGTGGAATGGGACCAGGCCGTGGCGTATTGGAAGACGCTGCATTCCGACCCCGACGCGCAGTGGGACGCCGTGGTCAAGCTCGACGCCGCCGACATCGTGCCCCAAGTCACCTGGGGCACCAGCCCCGAGATGGTGCTGGGCGTGGACGCCCGCGTGCCCGACCCCGACAAGGAAAAGGATGCGAACAAGCGCGGCGCCATCGAGCGCGCGCTGACCTACATGAACCTGGAACCCGGCAAGCCGCTCAACGACATCTTCGTGGACAAGGTGTTCATCGGCAGTTGCACCAACAGCCGCATCGAAGACATGCGCGAGGCCGCCGCCGTGGTCAAGAAGCTGGGCCAGAAGGTGGCCAAGAACGTCAAGCTCGCCATGGTCGTGCCCGGCTCGGGCCTCGTCAAAGAACAGGCCGAGCGCGAGGGGTTGGATGCGATCTTCAAGGCCGCAGGCTTTGAATGGCGCGAGCCCGGCTGCTCCATGTGCCTGGCCATGAACGCCGACCGCCTGGAGCCCGGCGAGCGCTGCGCCTCCACCAGCAACCGCAACTTCGAAGGCCGCCAGGGCGCGGGCGGGCGCACGCACCTCGTCTCGCCGGCCATGGCCGCGGCGGCAGCCGTGCACGGCCATTTCGTCGACATCCGCCAATTCGCCTGAAGGAAGGAGCTTTGCCATGAACAAGACAGCAACCCTCGTCGCCCTCGCACTCACCTTCGTGCTGGCCGGCTGCAACACCGTCAAGGGCATGGGCCAGGACGTGCAACGCGCGGGCGGCGCCATCGAGCGCGCGGCCAACAAATAAACAAGGCGGACACCAGCCATGCAGAAATTCACCGTGCACAAGGGCCTCGTCGCCCCCATGGACCGCGAGAACGTCGACACCGACGCCATCATCCCCAAGCAATTCCTCAAGTCGATCAAGAAGACGGGCTTCGGCCCCAACCTGTTCGACGAGTGGCGCTACCTGGACAAGGGCGAGCCCGGCGTGCCCGAAAGCCAGCGCAAGCCCAACCCCGACTTCGTGCTGAACCAGCCGCGCTACAAAGGCGCGAGCATCCTCATCGCCCGCAAGAACTTCGGCTGCGGCTCCAGCCGCGAGCACGCGCCCTGGGCGCTGGACCAGTACGGCTTTCGCGCCATCATCGCGCCCAGCTTTGCCGACATCTTCTTCAACAACTGCTTCAAGAACGGCCTGCTGCCCATCGTGCTGCCCGAGGCCACCGTGGCGCAGCTCTTCGACGCAGTGGCGGCCTTCCCCGGCTATGAACTCACCATCGACCTGGAGCGCCAGGTCATCGTGCGCCCGCAGGGCGAGGAGATCCCGTTCGACGTGATCGCCTTCCGCAAGTACTGCCTGCTCAACGGCTTCGACGACATCGGCCTGACCCTGCGCCAGTCCGACAAGATCCGGGCCTTCGAGGCCGAGCGGCTGGCAAAGAAGCCCTGGCTCGCGCATTCGATGGCCTCCTGAAAAATATCAGTCAAATCGGCCTCCAGCGCTTGATGGTCAAGCGCCACCAGCTATCAATAGAGAAGCAAACCAATGAAAATCGCAGTTCTGCCGGGTGACGGCATCGGCACCGAAATCGTCGCGGAGGCCGTCAAGGTCCTGGAAGTGTTGGACCTGAAGTTCGAGATGGAATCCGCCCTGGTCGGCGGCACCGCCTACGACGCCCACGGCCACCCGCTGCCCGAGGCCACGCTCAAGCTCGCCAAGGAAGCCGACGCCATCCTGTTCGGCGCCGTCGGCGACTGGAAGTACGACAAACTCGACCGGCCCCTGCGCCCCGAGCAGGCCATCCTGGGCCTGCGCAAGAACCTGGGCCTGTTCGCCAACTTCCGCCCCGCCATCTGCTACGAACAGCTCGTGGGCGCATCCAGCCTCAAGCCTGAACTCATCGCGGGCCTGGACATCCTCATCATCCGCGAGCTGACGGGCGACATCTACTTCGGCCAGCCGCGCGGCCGCCGCACGGCCGTGGACGGCCACTTTCCCGGCGCCGAGGAAGCCTTCGACACCATGCGCTATTCCAAGCCCGAGATCGAGCGCATCGCCCGCGTCGCCTTCGAAGCCGCCCGCAAGCGCAACAAGAAGGTGACCAGCGTCGACAAGGCCAACGTGCTGGAGACCTTCCAGTTCTGGAAGGACGTGGTGACGGAAGTCCACAAGGACTACCAGGACGTGGAGCTGGAGCACATGTACGTGGACAACGCCGCCATGCAGCTCGTGAAGAAGCCCAAGGCCTTCGACGTGATCGTCACGGGCAACATGTTCGGCGACATCCTGAGCGACGAAGCCTCGATGCTGACGGGCTCCATCGGCATGCTGCCCAGCGCCAGCCTGAACAGCAGCAACCAGGGCCTGTACGAGCCCAGCCACGGCAGCGCGCCCGACATCGCGGGCAAGGGCGTGGCCAACCCGCTGGCCACCATCCTGAGCGCCGCGATGATGCTGCGCTTCAGCCTGAACCAGGAAGAAGCCGCCCGCCGCATCGAAGCTGCCGTGCAGAAGGTGCTGGCCCAGGGCCTGCGCACGCCGGACATCTGGAGCGAAGGCACGACCAAGGTCGGCACGGCGCAGATGGGCGATGCGGTGGTGAAGGCGCTGGCGGGCTGAGCCCTCCAAAACGCTCCGTTCCCCGCGCCAAGGCAGCTTACAGGCTGCCTTTTCTTTTTTAGGCGCGTATCCACTACAATACGCGGCTATGTTTGCCGCCCGCCCGTTCGCCCTGAACACCGCCACTGCCGCCCTGGCAGGCGTGGCCGCGCGCGCAATCACCACCAAAACCACGACCATTAAGGGCTGATCAGCTCCGGTATCGTCGTGCGCCCTCCCTGGCCCAGACGAGCCGGGGCAGACAGGCCGGTCTGGCACTGTTTCTTTACTTGAAAGGGCGTTGAAATGAGCAAGTTGGTAGGGTTGGTCGGCTGGCGCGGCATGGTCGGCTCGGTCCTGATGGACCGCATGGAGCAGGAAAAGGACTTCGACCTGATCGAGCCCCTGTTCTTCTCCACATCGAACGCGGGCGGCAAGGCCCCCGCCCAGGCCAGGAACGAAACCACGCTGCAGGACGCGTTCGACATCGAACAGCTCAAGCGCTGCGAGATCATCATCACCGCCCAGGGCGGCGACTACACCAACGAGATCTACCCCAAGCTGCGCACCGCGGGCTGGAACGGCCACTGGATCGACGCCGCCTCGGCCCTGCGCATGGAGAAGAACGCCGTCATCGTGCTCGACCCGGTGAACATGCCCGTCATCAAGAATGCCCTGGCCCACGGCGGCAAGGACTGGATCGGCGGCAACTGCACCGTGAGCTGCATGCTGATGGGCGTGGGCGCGCTGTACAAGGCCGGCCTGGTCGAATGGATGAGCACCCAGACCTACCAAGCCGCCAGCGGCGGTGGCGCGCAGCACATGCGCGAGCTGCTCACGCAGTACGGCTCGCTCAACGCCGAGGTGCGCGCCCTGCTGGACGACCCCAAGAGCGCCATCCTGGAAATCGACCGCAAGGTCATCGCCAAGCAGCGCGCCCTGACCGCCGCCGAGACGGCCAACTTCGGCGTGCCGCTGGGCGGCTCGCTGATCCCCTGGATCGACAAGGACCTGGGCAACGGCATGTCCAAGGAAGAATGGAAGGGCATGGCCGAGACCAACAAGATCCTCGGCCAAGGCGAAGGCTTCGACACACCCGCCGTGCCGGTCGATGGCTTCTGCGTGCGCGTGGGAGCCATGCGCTGCCACAGCCAGGCGCTGACCTTCAAGCTCAGGAAGGACGTGCCCGTGGCCGACATCGAGGCCCTGATCGCTGCCGACAACGCATGGGTGAAGGTGGTGCCCAACACGCGCGAGGCCACCATCCAGGACCTGACGCCCGTGGCCGTGACCGGCACGATGCAGATCCCCGTAGGCCGCATCCGCAAGCTGGCCATGGGCCCTGAATATGTGGGCGCCTTCACCATCGGCGACCAACTGCTGTGGGGGGCGGCAGAGCCCCTGCGCCGCATGCTGCGCATCCTTCTCGACGCCTGATCGACGGCCCGCCGCAAAGCGCGCGCAGAGCCCCTGCGCGCGCTTTTTTGCGTGAAGCCTCTTGACACACCCGGTTACGCGACGTTGGCAATTGGCAACATCTGACAGCCCCAAGTCGGGGCCCCGGCACCCCGCCCAAAGCTTCCGCACAACCTCAGCTTGTCAGTGCAAAACATTGATGCTATGGTGCTTTTTACATATTTTCACGCGCCGGGGCGGGACCAGACCATGCAAAAAAAAGCACCGCTCGACCGAGCCGCACAAAAACCTAAACAGTTGATGGCAAACATGCATCGTTGGAAATTCTCTGTCCTGGCGGCTGCGGCCGTAGCGTCGGCCGGCTTCTACGCCAGCGACGCCTCGGCCCTGGCGCTGGGTCGCATCACCGTGCAGTCTGCCCTGGGCGAGCCCTTGCGCGCCGAAATCGACCTGCCCCAGATCACCCCGGCCGAAGCCGACACCCTGCGCGCCACCACTGCCTCGCCCGAAGTCTTCCGCTCGCAGGGCATGGAATACACGCAGGCCATCAACAGCCTGCAGATCCAGCTGCAGCGCCGCCCCGACGGCACGGCGGTGCTGCGCCTGACGAGCGATCGGCCGGTCAACGACCCCTTCCTCGACCTGGTGCTGGACGCCAACTGGGGCTCGGGCCGCATCGTGCGCAGCTACACGATGCTGTTCGACCCGCCAGCGCTGCGCCGCGCGCCGCCGACGGTGACGGCATCGCCCCAGATTTCGGCCCCCTCGGCGCAGCAGGCGCCCGCCGTGCGTGCACCCGCCGCGCCCCGCGCCTCCACCGAATCTTCTGCAGCACCGGCACCGCGCCCGGCTGCAGCCCCCCGCCCCGCGCCCGCCGACGGCGTCACGGTGCAGGCCGGCGACACGGCAGGCCGCATTGCCAACGCTTACCGTCCGGCAGGGGTGTCGCTCGACCAGATGCTGGTCGCCATGGTCCACGCGAATCCCGATGCCTTCATCGGGGGCAACGTCAACCGCCTCAGGGCCGGCGCCGTGCTGCAGATGCCGAGCGAAAGTGCCGCCCAGGCCACGCCCGCCCCCGAGGCACGCCAGATCCTGGCGGCGCAGTCCCGCGACTTCAACGAATTCCGCCGCAAGCTCGCAGGCGCCGCGCCCTCCACCGCCGTGGCCGCTGCCGAACGCTCGGCCTCCGGCGCGGTGCAGGCACGGGTCGAGGACAAGAAACCCGCGACCTCCGCACCCGACAAGCTCACGCTGTCCAAGGGCTCCGTCTCCGGTCAGAAGGCGGCCGAAGACCAGGTCGCCAAGGACAAGCAGGCCAGCGAGGCCGCCACGCGCATGGCCGAGCTGTCCAAGAACATCACCGACCTGAACAAGCTCGGCGCAGCCTCGGCCGCCGCTGGCAGCGCGGCGCCCGGGGCAGCCACCGCCGCCAGCGCACCCGCCGGCGTGGCCGTGCAGACGCCAGCGGTGCCCGCCACGCCCACCGCGCCGGAAGCACCTGCCTCTGCCGCGGCCCCCGTCGCCGCGGATGCGTCCAGTGCGCCCACCGACTCGGCCGTGCCTGCGGAAGCAGCTTCCGAGCCCGCATCGGCGCCCGCCCCGGCACCGGCGCCCGCACCCAAACGGCCTCCCGCTCCGCCCCCCGCGCCCGTGGAAGAGCCAGGCTTCCTGGCCGGCCTGATGGACGACCCTGTGCTGCCGCTCGCCGGTGGCGGCCTGCTGTTGCTGCTGCTGGGCTACGGCGCCTACCGCGTGGTGCAGCGCCGCCGCCAGGGCGCTGGCGTGGACAGCTCCTTCCTGGAAAGCCGCATCCAGCCCGATTCGTTCTTCGGCGCCAGCGGCGGCCAGCGCATCGACACGGCCAACAGCGAGATGACCACGGGCTCCTCCATGGCCTATTCGCCCAGCCAGCTCGATGCCGGCGGCGACGTGGACCCGGTGGCCGAGGCCGACGTGTACCTGGCCTATGGCCGCGACCTGCAGGCCGAGGAAATCCTCAAGGAGGCCGTGCGCCACAACCCTGCCCGCGTGTCCGTGCACGTGAAGCTAGGTGAAATCTATGCCAAGCGCCAGGACCGCAAGGCCCTGGAGGCCGTGGCCGCCGACGTGTTCAAGCTCACACAGGGCGAAGGCCCGGACTGGAACCGCATCGCCGAACTGGGCCGCGACCTGGACCCCGAGAACCGCCTGTACCAGCCTGGCGGCCGCCCCGGCATGGCCGAGGACGAGTCGCCCTCGCTGCCGCCCGGCGGTTTCCCCAGCACCTTCACGGGTGCCACGGCGGGCGCGGCGGCTGCCACTGCAGCCCTGCCGCCCGACCTCGACCTGGATCTCGACCTGGACCTGCCGGACGACGCCTTGACCGATGCGCCACCAGTTCCTGCCGGCGGCTTCGCGGCTGCGGCTGCAGCGGCCACGGGCAGCGCCCATGCCGCCAGCGACCTGGATGACGAGCCGCAGACGCTGCGCCCCTCGCTGGACCTGCCGGACCTGCCCTTGGCGTCCCCTCCCGAGACAGCTCGCAGCCCCATGGCACCGTCCCCTGTGGCCAGCCTGGACTTCCCCACCACAGACGACCTGACCATGGCGCCCTCGGGCCCCATGCCGCTCTCGGGCGAAGCGCAGGACTCCAGCCCGATGGAATTCGATCTGGGTGACCTGTCGCTGGATCTGAATGCTCCCTCCAAGCCCATGGCGGCCCCTGCTGCCAAGGTCGCAGCGCCGGCCCCCGTGGCCGCTGCCGACGATGGTGCCGCTTCCCAGGACGACCCGCTGGCCACCAAGCTGGCCCTGGCCGAGGAGTTCAACGCCATCGGCGACACGGACGGCGCCCGCACGCTGATCGAGGAAGTGGTGGCCGAGTCCAGCGGCGCGCTCAAGACCCGCGCCCAGCGTATGCTGGCCGAACTGGGCTGATGCGGCGCACCCTGCGGGCAGCCACTTCCACCCCAACCCAGGCCACTCCATGACGCGGGTGGCGCTGGGTGTCAGCTACAACGGCCAGGGCTACAACGGCTGGCAAAGCCAGCCCTCTGGCAACACCATCCAAGACCAACTCGAAGCGGCCCTGGGCCGCTTTGCTACGCAGCCCGTCCACACGCTGTGCGCAGGACGGACGGACGCCGGCGTCCATGGGCTGATGCAGGTGGTGCACTTCGACACGCCGCTGGACCGTGCGCCTTCGTCCTGGGTGCGCGGCACCAACACCTTTCTTCCCCCCGACATCGCCGTGCAGTGGGCCCAGCCCGTAACCGACGGCTTCCATGCCCGCGCCAGCGCCGTGGCGCGGCGGTATGCCTATGTGCTGCTGCAGTCGCCCGTGCGCCCCAGCGTCGATGCCGGGCGTGTGGGCTGGGTGTTCCAGCCCCTCGATCACGATGCCATGCGGCGGGCCGCGGACCACCTGCTGGGCGAGCACGACTTCACCTCGTTCCGCGCCTCAGCCTGCCAAGCGCACACCCCCGTCAAGACCCTGCACCGCATCGACATCACGCGCCGCGGTCTGGATGTGCCCTGCCCCGGCCTGGACTGGAGCCCCTGCTACTGGCGCTTCGAGTTCGAGGCCAATGCCTTCCTGCACCACATGATCCGCAACATCATGGGCTGCCTGATCACCGTGGGCCAAGGCAATCGGCCGCCCGAATGGATGGCGCAAGTACTCGCCGCCAGGTCGCGCGATGCCGCCGCGCCCACGTTCTCGCCGGACGGCCTGTACTTTCTCGGCCCCGTCTACGACGCTGCCTGGGGCCTGCCGCAGCGCACGGCTGCCTATGATTGGCTCCCATGAATGCCCTCCGCACTCGCATCAAGATCTGTGGCCTGACCCGTGAAGAAGACGTAGACGCGGCCGTGGCCGCTGGCGCCGACGCCATCGGCTTCGTGCTCTACGCCCCCAGCCCTCGCGCTGTAACACCCGAGCGGGCGGCCCAACTGGCCCGGCGGCTGCCCCCTTTCGTCACCCCCGTGCTGCTCTTTGTGAATGCGCCCGCTACCGAAGTCATAGCTGCCTGCGCTTTACTGGCGGTCGCTACAGTCCAATTTCATGGCGATGAGTCCCCGCAGGACTGCCTGGCCGCGACGAGCCAGGGCGCCCGCCCCTACCTGCGCGCGGCGCGAATTCCCCTGAGCGACGGTGCCGCCCAGTTCGACCTCGTAAAATACGCCCACGATTACTCTCACGCCCAGGCCATCCTGCTCGACGCCCACGTCGAAGGCTATGGCGGCGGCGGCAAGGCATTCAATTGGTCACTCCTTCCTCCAAGCGTCGGCTCTCACCTCGTTTTGTCTGGTGGACTCACGCCTGCAAACGTGACCGATGGCATTTTGCAAGTCCGCCCGCGTTGCAGAACGCTGGCGGTTGACGTCAGTTCCGGCGTCGAGGCCGACGGCCCCGATGGCAAGCCCCTGAGGGGCATCAAGGACGCCGGAAAGATCCAACGCTTCGTCGCCGCCGTGCGCGCGGCCGATGCCTTACTTGCAAAGAACCCAACCCATGACTTCCTATCAGCAACCTGATGCCTCGGGCCACTTCGGCCCCTATGGCGGCAGCTTCGTCAGCGAGACGCTGACCCACGCCATCAACGAACTGCGCGAGGCCTATGCCCGCTATCAGAACGACCCCGAGTTCCTCGCCGAGTTCGAATACGAACTGGCGCACTTCGTGGGCCGCCCCTCGCCCGTGTACCACGCCGCACGCACCAGCCGCGAGCTGGGCGGCGCGCAGATCTACCTCAAGCGCGAAGACCTCAACCACACCGGCGCGCACAAGATCAACAACGTGATCGGCCAGGCCATGCTGGCGCGCCGCATGGGCAAGCCGCGCGTCATCGCCGAGACGGGCGCGGGCCAGCACGGCGTGGCAACGGCCACCATCTGCGCGCGCTACGGCCTGGAATGCGTGGTCTACATGGGCAGCGAGGATGTGAAGCGCCAGAGCCCCAACGTCTACCGCATGAAGCTGCTGGGCGCCACCGTGGTGCCCGTCGAATCCGGCAGCAAGACCCTGAAGGACGCGCTCAACGAGGCCATGCGCGACTGGGTGGCCAACGTGGACAACACCTTCTACATCATCGGCACCGTGGCGGGCCCGCACCCCTACCCGATGATGGTGCGCGACTTCCAGAGCGTGATCGGCAAGGAAGCCATCGAACAGATGCCCGCCATGCTGGCCGCGCAGAAGACCGCGGCCCAGCAGCCTGACGCCGTGATCGCCTGCGTGGGCGGCGGCAGCAATGCCATGGGCATCTTCCACCCCTACATTCCGTTCGAGAAAACGCGCCTGATCGGCGTGGAAGCCGCGGGCGAGGGCCTGGACAGCGGCAAGCACTCCGCCAGCCTGCAGCGCGGCTCCAGCGGCGTGCTGCACGGCAACCGCACCTTCATCCTGCAGGACGAAAACGGCCAGATCACCGAAACGCACAGCATCAGCGCGGGCCTGGACTACCCCGGCGTGGGCCCCGAGCACGCCTGGCTGCAGGACATCGGCCGCGCCGAGTACGTGGGCATCACCGACAAGGAGGCGCTGGCCGCCTTCCACCACCTGTGCCGCACCGAGGGCATCATCCCCGCGCTCGAATCCAGCCATGCCTTCGCCCACGCGCTCAAGCTCGCGCCCACCCTGCGCCCGGACCAGTCCATCCTGGTCAACCTCTCGGGCCGGGGCGACAAGGACATCGGCACCGTGGCCGACCTGTCGGGCGAGGACTTCTACGACCGGCCGTCCATGCGCGGCCTCACCGTCAAGGGCTCCGCAGAAGGGGCCAAGCCATGAGCCGCATCCAGACCACTTTCGAACAACTGAAGGCACAGGGCCGCAAGGCGCTGATCCCCTACGTCACCGCAGGCTTCCCCTTCGCCGACATCACCCCCGCGCTGATGCACGGCATGGTGGACGCCGGGGCCGACGTGATCGAGCTGGGCGTGCCCTTCTCCGACCCCATGGCCGACGGCCCCGTCATCCAGAAGGCAGGCGAGAAGGCCTTGGGCCTGGGTATCGGCACGGCACAGGTGCTCGACCACGTGCGTGAATTCCGCAAGCGCAACACCACCACGCCCGTGGTGCTGATGGGCTACGCCAACCCCGTGGAGCGCTACGACCAGATCCACGGCACGGATGCGTTCGTGCGCGATGCGGCAGCCGCCGGGGTCGATGGCGTGCTCGTCGTGGACTACCCGCCCGAGGAGTGCGAAGCCTTCGCCGCCAGCCTGCGCGCGCACGGCATGGACCTGATCTTCCTGCTGGCCCCCACCAGCACGGATGAACGCATGGCCCAGGTGGCGCGCGTCGCCAGCGGCTACGTCTACTACGTCTCGCTCAAGGGCGTGACCGGCTCGGGCGCGCTCGACACCAGCGCCGTGGAGCAGATGCTGCCCCGCATCCGCCAGCACGTTCACATTCCCGTGGGCGTGGGCTTCGGCATCCGCGATGCGGCCACGGCCCAGGCCATCGGCAAAGTGGCCGACGCGGTCGTCATCGGCAGCCGCATCATCCAGCTGATCGAGGACCAGGAGCACGCCAAGGTCGTCCCGATCACCATCGACTTCCTGCGCGGCATCCGCAAAGCGCTCGACGCATAATGCAGCCCGGCGCGGCCCACGAAGGCCGCGCTTCCCCTCAAGGAGAAAGAACACCATGTCCTGGCTCGAAAAACTGTTGCCCGCCAAAATCCAGCAAACCGACCCCACCGAGCGCCGCCAGGTGCCCGAGGGCTTGTGGATCAAGTGCCCGAGCTGCGAGACGGTGCTCTACAAGGCCGACCTGGAACACAACCAGAACGTCTGCCCTCACTGCAGCCACCACCACCGCATCGGCGCGCGCGCGCGCCTGAACGCCTTCCTGGACGCCGAAGGCCGCTACGAAATCGGCCAGGAAGTCCTGCCCGTGGACGCCCTCAAGTTCAAGGACAGCCGCAAGTACCCCGAGCGCCTGAAGGAAGCACTGGAGCAGACCAGCGAGACCGACGCCCTCATCGTCATGGGGGGCGCCGTCAAGAGCATCAACGTGGTGGCCGCCTGCTTCGAGTTCGACTTCATGGGCGGCTCCATGGGCAGCGTGGTGGGCGAGCGCTTCGTGCGCGGCGTGGAAACGGCCATCGAGCAGAAGGTGCCCTTCCTCTGCTTCACCGCCACCGGCGGCGCGCGCATGCAGGAAGGCCTGCTGAGCCTGATGCAGATGGCCAAGACCAACGCCGCCCTCACCCGCCTGGCCAAGAAGGGCCTGCCCTACATCAGCGTGCTGACCGACCCGACCATGGGCGGCGTGAGCGCCGGCTTCGCCTTCGTGGGCGACATCGTGATCGCCGAGCCCAAGGCCCTGATCGGCTTCGCCGGCCCGCGCGTGATCGAATCCACCGTGCGCGTGACCCTGCCCGAGGGCTTCCAGCGCGCCGAGTTCCTGCAATCCAAGGGCGCCGTGGACTTCATCTGCGACCGGCGCGAGCTGCGCAGCACCGTGGCCAGCAGCCTGGCGATGCTGCAGCGGCTGCCGGCCGATGCAGTGATGTGATCAACTAACTATTCTTTTGATAGCTGCCAGCGCTTACCCCATAAGCGCTAGCGGCCAATTTGGCTGATATTTCCAGGTCAGCGCATCACCCCGGCCTGCAGGTTCCCCAGCACGATCATCGCCACCTGCAGCAACACCAGCACCACCAGCGGCGACAGGTCGATCCCGCCCATCAGCGGAATGATGCGGCGGAACGGCCGCAGCACGGGCTCGCACAGCCGGGCGATCACGTCCGACAGCGGCGAGCGCGCCTGCACCCAGGACATGACGGCATAGACGATCAGCAGGCCCATCAGCCCCGACACGACCACCCGCGCCAGCCCGAACAGGGCCATCCATGGCAGCCAGGCCCAGGCGGCACCCGCGCCCAGCAGCAGGATGAGCAGCACGTACTGCGCCAGTTGCAGCAGCACGGCGGCGGCCAGGCTCGATACGTCCCAGCGGCCTGTGGGCGGAATCACCCGGCGCAGCGGCATCACCAGCCAGTCGGTCAGCGCGAAGACCAGCCCGCCGACGGGGTTGGAGAACGGCACGCGCTGCCACTGCATGTACAGCCGCAGGAGGCAGGCCCCCGTGAGCAGGCCACCGACGACGTCGAGCAGGAAGGAAGCGATCTGGTAGAGCATGGATGCGACAAAAGCAAGGAGGCCGCAGCGAAGGCGGGCGGCATCGTGGGATGATAGCGGCCTAGGTATTTCCCCGCCCCATGACGCCCCCCCTCACCCTGTCGTCCCTGCCCCTTTTTCCGCTGGGCTCCGTGCTGTTTCCCGGCGGCGTGCTGGCGCTGCGCGTGTTCGAAGTGCGCTACCTCGACATGGTGCGCAAGTGCCGCCAGGCGGGCGCGCCGTTCGGCGTGGTGTCCCTCACCCAGGGCAGCGAGGTGCGTCAGGCCGGCGCTCCCGAAGAGCAGTTCAGCGACGTGGGCACGCTGGCTGTCATCGAGCAGCTGGACACCCCGCAGCCGGGCCTCGTCACGCTGCTGTGCCGCGGCAGCCAGCGCTTTCGCATCACGCAGCGCAGCCACCTGCCGCACGGCCTGTGGATCGCCAACGTGGACCACATCGGCCAAGACCTGCCCGTGCCCGTGCCAGACGACCTCAAGAAAGCCGCCAACGCCCTGGCCCAGGTGCTGAACACGCTGCAGCAGCGCGACCCGGATGCGGCCAGCGCCATCACGCCCACGGCCGCGCAACTGGACGACTGCGGCTGGGTCGCCAACCGCTGGTGCGAGCTGCTGCCGGTGCCCTTGGCGCTCAAGCAGCGGCTGATGGAACTGGACAATCCGCTGGTGCGGCTGGAACTGGTGGGGGATGTGCTGGAGCGGACGGGGATCGCGCAGTAGTGATTCCCTCTGAAATATCAGCGCGGCTGGTACTCCGGCACCCCCTCGCAGAGCCAACCGCGCAACACGGCGGGTGCCGGCGCGGGCCCTACGCTTTCTATCCATTGCTGCAATTCCAGAAGATCCAGTGGTGCCTGTTGCACCTGCTTGGCAATGCGCAATTTGGGGTGCGGCGTGGGCTCCGTGGTTTCATCGTCCGCCAGCCACTCCTCGAACAGCTTTTCTCCGGGGCGCAGACCCGTAAAGACGATAGGCACTTCGGCCTCAGTCCTGCCCGAAAGTCGGATGAGCATGCGCGCCAATTCCACGATCTTGACGGGCTCACCCATGTCGAGCACAAAAATCTGCCCTGACCGCCCCATCCACCCAGCCTGCACCACCAATTGCGCAGCCTCGGGAATGGTCATGAAGTAGCGCACGATGTCTGGGTGGGTCACCGTCACCGGCCCTCCCCGCGCGACCTGAGCAGTGAATAGCGGAACAACCGATCCGCTGGAGCCTAGCACGTTGCCAAAGCGTACCGCAACGAATTCCGTGCTTGTACACTGCTTGGCCACAGCCTGCACCACCCGCTCCGCAAGGCGCTTGCTGGCGCCCATCACATTAGTGGGGTTCACCGCTTTATCGGTCGACACCAGAACAAACCGGCGCGCTCCACATTCACACGCAACTTCCGCCGTATTGAGTGTGCCCAATACGTTGGTGCGCAGCGCCTCGATCTCATTGAGCTCTTCCATCAAGGGAACATGCTTGTACGCAGCGGCGTGGAACACAACGGCAGGCCGGTGCAGCGACGCAATCGCCGCTAAACGCTCACGCTCGCGAACATTGGCGGTGTAATACAGCCCCTGCATCTGCGGATAAGCTACGCGCAGGTCTTGCTCCAGTTGGTAGATGGCGTATTCGGACACATCCACACACACCAAGCGCACCACACCGAAGCGCGCAATCTGGCGGCACAGCTCGGAGCCTATGGAGCCGCCCGCACCGGTAACCAGCACGGTCTGGCCGGTGATCAGTTCGGACAGGCCTTTCTCATCCAGCACCACGGATGCGCGGCCCAGCAGATCTTCCAACTGCACGCGGCGCGGCTGGCCCGCCTCGGCGCGCAGCCACTCGTCAGCGCGCGGCATGGTCAGCAGCGGCAGCCCGGCTTCGCTGGCCCCCATCAGCGCCTCGCGCCGGGCCTGCGAACCAGGAGCGGACACCACCAGCGCGGCCTCGGCCCGGCTGTGGCGGGCTACGCGCGACAGTTCGGCCACGGTACCCAGCACACGCAAGCCTTGCAAGCTACGGCCCTTTTCCGCCGACAGCGAGCTAACGATGCCCACCGGCGACCACAGGCGTGCGCCGCGCAGAGCAGGCAGGGCTGTGGCCGCGTCCTGCACTGTCCCCACCACCAGCAACGGCTTGCCGGCCGGTGCCCAGCCGCCCTCGGCCCTGCGGGCGAACAGCATGCGTACCCCCGTCCGTATCGCGCCCAACAGCAACAGCACCAGCAGGGGATGCAGAAGCAATACGGACCGGGGGAAAGATTCCACCCGCACCATCAAGACAGCAGCGGCAGTAAGCCCCCCCCCAAGAACCACGCCATAGACCAAGCGCACCAGTTCCGCCACGCTGGTGTAGCGCCAGATATGGCGATAGACACCCCAAGCTAGCAGACTGAATCCAAACCCTAGTAGGGGCACGGGCAGAGCCAAAGCCATCATGGACTGGTATTCAGGAGGTATATCCAGGTTGAAGCGCAGCCAGAAGGCCAGCCACCAAGCAGTGGCGACTAGGGCCAGATCAAGGAATACTGCTAATAGGGCATGCTTGTACCAATGCACGATTCACCTAGTTTGTTTCCAGCATGCGACGCAGAAGCATGATCACTCGATCTTGTTGCTCAATCGTCAGATTGGAGCCCGAGGGCAAGCAGATCCCAGTTTCAAACAATTCACGCGAAACATCCTGCCCCTCGACATGGGAAAAGTAAGGAGCGTTGCAGAACAGCGGCTGCATATGCATGGGCTTCCAAACCGGTCGTGCCTCAATCTGGTGCCGCTCCAACATCTGCATGATGCGCACGCAGTCCTGGCCTGCACGCGCCCCTTCCAAGACAAGACAGGACAGCCAGCGCGTCGAGTGGCTGCCTTGCGGCTCGGGCATCCAGCGCACCTGCGGCAAGCCAGCTAGCGCCTGCCGATAACGCTCGAAAACACGCCGGCGCTGCCCGACGCGCTGCTCGAGAACCCGCAACTGGCCCCGCCCGATGCCTGCCAGCACATTGCTCATGCGGTAGTTGAACCCGATCTCGCTGTGCTGGTAGTGCCGAGCCGGATCGCGCGCCTGGGTCGACAGCTTGCGCGCCTGGGCGATCAGCGCCGCGTCCTCGCCCACCAGCATGCCGCCGCCGGAGGTAGTGATGATCTTGTTGCCGTTGAACGAATACACCGCCAGCCGACCGAAAGTGCCGCTGCTGCGGCCCTTGTAGCGCGCGCCCAGCGACTCGGCCGCGTCTTCCAGCACCGGCACGCCATGGCGTTCGCAGATGGGCAGCAGTGAGTCCATATCGCAGCTCTGACCATAGAGGTTAACCAAGATCACGCAGCGCGGCAGCCGGCCCTGCCTCTTGGCCCATTTGAAGGCGCGCTCCAGCGCGGTCGGCGACATGTTCCAGCTCTCGGGCTCGGAATCAATGAACACGGGCTGGGCACCGCAGTACAGGATCGGGTTGCCACTCGCCACGAAGGTGAGCGACGAGCAGAACACCGTGTCCCCCGGCTGCACGCCCAGCAGGATCAGCCCCAGGTGCAGCGCCGCTGTGCCGGAACTCAGCGCTGCTGCATGACCGATTCCCACATGCGCCGCCAACTCGCGCTCGAAACCGTCCACATGCGGGCCCAGCGGGGCGATCCAGTTGGTGCGGAAGGCTTCTTCCACAAACGCGGTCTCCTCCTCACCCAGATGGGGGGAGGACAGCCAGATGCGGCTGGCCAGCTCGCGGCTGTTGACCAAGTCGACCGGCCGACCCGCCGCGTCGACCACCGGCACGTGCGCAATGCGGTGCTGCTCCATCAGCTGGCGCACTCGGGCCGCGTCGGCGTTGGCCGGCACAGTGAGCGGCGCGCGCGCCGGCAAGTCAGCCAGTGTGGCCTCGTCGTGCAGCCTTGCCAGCACGGCACGGCGCAGGTCGCCGTCAGTGACGGTACGGCGGAGCACGCCAGACTCATCCACAGCCAGCAGGATGCCCTCGGCTTCGCGGTCCATGCGGCCGACGGCTTCGCGCCAGCACAGAGCTAGTGGCACCAGCAGGCGGGCGATGGCGGGCTCAGTAGGCATTGGCCTTGTCCAACAGTTGGCGCGGCAGCGGCAGCCCCGACAGCAGCCGCGCGATGCGCTCGCCCGCGTGGCCGTCGCCGTACACATTGGCGGGTGGAAAGCGGCCGTGCGCCAGCGCGCCGCGCACCGCTTTTGCGATGCTCACCGTGTCCACTTCGCAATCAAAGATGTTAGCATTGCGCTGACGCAGCCGCTGGCGCGAGCCCACGTTCACCACCGGCGTGCCGAACGAGGCCGATTCGATGATGCCGGACGAGGAATTGCCAGTCAGCACGTCGGCTTCGGCTAGTGCGTCGAGGTAGTCGTTGCGCGGCAGATGCGTGACTAGGCGCAGCCGACCGTCGGCTGCGGCTTGGGCCTGCCGCAGGATGTCAGCCGAGCCGGCATCGGCGTTCGGCGCCAGCCACACCACGTGGTGGCCCGGTGCAGCCCGGCCCAGCGCCTGCAGCAGCGCGCCGGCTTGCTCGCCGGCTTGGTCGGCTTCCTGCACGACCGGGTGGAACAGCACCAGCACGTAATTCGCGCCGTCAGGCAGGCCGAGCTTGTGCAGCACATGCTCTCGTGGCGGGAGGGGGCGCGACGCGATGTCGTCCAGGCTGGGCGCGCCGACCACGTGCACGTGAGCCGCAGCCTCGCCGAGGCGCACCACGCGGTCGCGCGATTCGTCCGTCGCTACCAAGTGGATGTGCGCCAGCTTGGTGAGCGCATGTCGCACCGACTCGTCGACCGTGCCCGAGCGCTCGCCGCCATGCAGGTGCGCGATCGGAATGCCCAGGTGCAGCGCCGCGATGGCGCCGGCCAGCATCTCGCCGCGGTCACCCAGCAGCAGCAGCAGGTCGGGCCGCTGCTTCTCAAGCGCGGCGGTGAAGCCCAGCACCGCCTGCCCAATGGCACGGGACATCGCGGCGGGCGAGCGGTCATCCACGTCCACCGGCACACGCGCCCACACGGGCAGCCCGGTGGCCTCGATCTCGTCCGCGGTGTGGCCGAACGAGGTGCTGAGGTGCATGCCGGTCACCAGTATGCCTACCTCCACGCCGGGCAGCACATGAAGGCGCTGCAAGGTCGACGCCACTAGGCCGAAGTCGGCCCGCGTGCCACTGACGTAGGCGATGCGCCGCAGCCAAGTCATCGGCCGCCTTCCAGCATCGACCATTGCAGTGGCACGTCGGCCGCGACCAGCTGAAGTAGACGCCGCCCCACCAGGCTTTCCAGCGCGTCGGGGGCAATACCAGTACCCGGGCGACGCAACGCTAGGTCGTCCAGCGCCAGCACATGACCGGCGGGCAAGACGCGCGCACTGACCACGCTGCGGCGCGCGACGTCGCGGGTGTTGTTCTCCACCGGATGCGGGCGCTTGATGCCGTCGCCCAGCATCGACTCCAGCGTGCGAATGGCACGCACCAGGGCCGCGAATTCCGTCGGGTCGGCGGAAGCGACGTGGTCGGGGCCAATCATCGCCTTGTCCAGCGTCAGGTGCTTCTCGATCACCGTCGCTCCCAGCGCGATGGCGGCCAGCGCGGCTTCTGCGCCCTGGCTGTGGTCCGAGTAGCCGATCGGCCGCGACGGGAAGGCTCCCGCGATGGCGCGAAGAGCGCGCAGGTTCAGCGCCTCGGCCGGCGCCGGGTAGGCCGACGTGCAATGCAGCAAAACCAGCGAAGGCTCCGCGCCCGTGCGAGCCCATACGCCTTCGATCCAGTCGACCGCCATGCGCATTTCGTCCAGCGTGGCCATGCCGCTGGACAACAGCAGCGGCAGGCCGGTCGCGGCCGCCTTCTCCAGCAACTGGCGGTGCGTGAGCTCGCCCGACGGCAACTTTAGCCGCTTCACGCCCAGCGCAGCTAGTTGATCCACCGCGCGCACCGAGAACGGCGTGGAAAAGAACTCGATGCCGATGCAGGCGCAGTGCGCGGCCACATGCCGGTGGCCCTCGTCGCTGAGTTCCAGCGCCTTGATCATCTCGAACTGGCTGGTGGCACCAGTGTTAGTGCGCTGGTAGTCTGCCGTAGGCGCGCCAGCGCTCACCACATCTTCAGCGCGGAAGGTCTGGAATTTCACCGCGTCGGCGCCGGCGGCCAGCGCGGCGTCGGCCAGCGCGATGGCCAGCGCGGGATCGCCGTTGTGGTTGACGCCGGCTTCGGCGATGACGAAGGTGCGGCCGGCTTCAGCCATGGCCCTGCTCCCGCAACAGAAGCCACTGCGCGTACTCGAAATCCTCCAGGTCATCGATGTCGACCGAGCGGCGGTGCGGCATCGAATACCCCTTCACGGCCACGCGCCAGAACCCGTCGCGGATGGCGCGCGGCAACGCATCGCGCCGCCACACGTAGATCGAACCGTTCAGGCCCCACACTGACGGTGCGTCCTGGCGCCGCACGAAAGCCGCGGCCTTGCTCAATTGCAGGTGACCTTGCGCGTCGGTTTCGCACAGCGTGTAGTATGGGTTGTGCGAAGGCTCAGTGACGCTTACGACCAAATCGACGCCCGGCAGCAAGGCCAGCGCGTTGCCGATGTCGTCCGGCGCGCGCAGCGGCGACGTGGGCTGCAAATCGACGCTGGCATCGATGGTATGCCCCTGCCTCTCTAGGTGCGCCAACAAGTGTTCGATGACCGGCAGCTTAGGCGTTTCGTCGGTCGCCAGTTCGGCCGGGCGCAGGTACGGCACCTTTGCGCCGGCGCCACGCGCCACCTGCGCGATGGCCTCGTCGTCGGTGGACACGTAGACGCCGTCGATGGCGTCACAGGCCAGCGCCTGCTCAATACTGTGCACGATCAGCGGCTTGCCGGCCAGCGAGCGCAGGTTCTTGCCCGGCAGCCCCTTGCTGCCGCCGCGGGCGCAGATGGTAGCAACGGTTTCGCCCACGCACTCAATCCTTCGCTGCGCCAACGACCCACTCGCGCACCACGTGTTGCCGGTTACCCATGCTGCGCGAGACTTCCTCGACCGTCTCGATGCGCCAGGCAGCCAGCAGATCACGCAGGTCGTCTTCGGTGGTGAAGCGCACGACGCCGGTGCCGGCGAACGGGCCTTCGGCGCATTGCCATTGGCCGCGCCCTTGCGGCGTGCCCGTGCCTTCACCCCAGGTGCCTGCGGCGGGGGTGCGCACGTACAGCTTGCCGCCCGGCTTGGCCACGCGATGCAATTCCCCGTACAGCGCCTTGGCCTCTTCATGCGCGTTGCAGGTGGCGGCGTCGCTGTCCAGCACCGCGTCGAAGCTATCGTCGGGCCAGGGCAGGCAGGCACAGATGTCGCCCACGCGCAGGTCAGCGCCATGCGCGCGCCAGCCAGGCACTTCCACATCCAGCCGCGCGCAGGCCAACTCGCAGCCCGCATGCGAGCCTTCTAGGCCGTTCACGGTGAAGCCCTCGCGCGCCGCGTACCAGAGGTTAGCGCCGGTGCCGAAGCCGGCCTCAAACACCTTTACCTCGTGCCGCCGAGGGTGGCGATAGAAGTTCGCCGCCATGAAGCGGATGAACTCCTCGGGCGGATACTTGCCCCAGGCGCGAATGCGGAAGATCTCTTCCCAGCGGGGATCAATGGCCATGTCAGTCGAACAGGAGGTTGGGCGGGGCGTTCCCGCGATGATACCCGCGGGACTGCAGGTAGCCGTCGTACAGCGCCGTGTGGTGGACGGCGTTGCCAACGTGGAAAACACGCTCGCGGCGCGAGAACGCGCGTTTGTAAAACAGCAGCGGGTTGCCGGGCTCAGGCGTGGTGCCGCCGCCCAGGTACAGGCTGACCAGCCCGCGCCGGCCCCCCTCTAGCGCGGCGGCATGCTGCATCAGGTAGGCTGTACCCAAGGCGTGGCCGGACGCGCTGCTGGCGCCCAGGTGGTATTCGATCGTACCGCTGCGGCCTTGATCACCGATTTCGCGATGCTGGAACAGGTACAGGCCAGCCGAGAGCCAATTGGCTTCGCCACCGCAGATGCAAAGTTCGGTGCCCGGGATCGAAGCCAGCGACGCAAAGTACACGTCATCGAAGTGGTAGTTGGCATGCGCGCCCATTGCCGCCATCGCCGCGCGGTAGAACCTGCCATAGCGCAGCCAGTCGGCGGATTCGCGCGACCAGCGCACCGGCACGCCCGTCACCTTGCGCAACTTGCGGCGCGCCAGCGTGTTGTATTGCGATTCGACCGGCTCGACCGCTAGGTCCACGCTGAGGGTCTGGCGGTTGGGCTGAACGTCGCCGAGCCAGAAACGGTGATGGCCGGCTTCGGGGTGAAAGCGACAGAACTCACCGAGCACTCGATTGCCACGCGCCCAAACGGTCCATGCGCCGTAGGCTCGCTCGATGAACCTGCGGTCTTCGGTGTTGCACAACGGACCACCGTAACCGTACGGCGAGATGGCCGCCTGGCCGGCATCTGCGGGCAACTGGCGCAGATGCACGGTGTGCAGCCAGCGGATATCGCCCTCTTCATAGCCGGCATGCACACATCGGTGTCCACCAATGCGCGCCAAGTCGGCCTGCGCGAAATCCGGCGCTAGGCTGCGCAGGCGCTGCTGCCGCGGCATGGCGGCGAACCAGTCCATTGCCTGCGCCAGTACGAGAAGCTTCACAGCCATCGGACCAAAGCCTGCGCCACTCGCGGCGCCGCGGGGGAAATAGCCGTGCCGGCATCGCGGCGGCGCGCAGGCGCTTGGGCGATAGCGGCTGCAAGGCCTTCGATCGGCACCGCTGCATGGGCGATGCCGTAGGCGAGATAAGGTGCGTCGGCCGTGTACAGCGAGCCGGTGACCTGCACCACCGCGCAGCCGGCCAATCGCGCCTCCAGCCCCACTGTCGACGTGAGCACGACCACACCATCGCAGGCGTGCAGCAATTCGTGCAGCGGTTCGCCACGCGTGGACAGGTGCTGGCGCGGACCAGCTTCAATGCGGCTGTCCCCGTCGGAAGGGTGCGGGCGAATTACCGACTGTAAGTCCGGCGTGGAGGCCGTGATGCGTCGCAACTCACGCGTGATACGCGCTGGCAACTGCGTGTCGCCAACCGCGCCCGTGGCCACATGGCGCGGGGGTTCCACTTGCGAAGCCCACAGCCACACGCGCTTGCCATCCCACCCCTGCGCACGTCGCATCGCAAGCCCGCGCTCGCGCACCTGCGGGTCAAGCAGGCTGTCGAACGCTGGGTTGCCGGTGACAATCACTTCTTCGGGTGACCGCCCCGCCGCGACGAGGCGGTCGCGCACGCGGCCGTTGAGCACGCACACAAGATCAGCGAAGTCCGGCTCGCGAAGCCATTCGATTTCGTAAGCCGCGAACAAATCGACCAGGCACACCGAGGGAATGCCTTGCCGGCGGGCGGCAACGATGGCGGCGCGCTCCGCGCGCGGTGCGCTCGTGGCGACCACCAGCGCGGGCTGCACGCGAGCCAGCGCGCGTTCCAACGTATGCAAGGGCAGGAAAGCCTGTCTGCCTTTCTCTCCGTACAGCACCGCCGCGCGTGCCTCACCGTGGTCCACCACTAGATCGGCGTACGACAAGCCAAGGTAGGCCACACTTTCATCGAACGAAATCGCGTGCGACGCTAACGCAGACGCCAACTCGCGGCCTTTCGCCAGCGCCGCTTCGTCGCCAGACCGCACTAGGTCAGCGAACGCCAGGCAATTGAAGCCCGCGGCCTCCACCTCGGCGCGCGCCGTAGTCAGGCCCAGGAACACCGGCTCGGCCCAGCCGCGGTCGCGAAGCAGTCGCGCGACCGGCAGCAGCATCCGCACATGGCCGCCGCCGTAGCTGACGAACAGCACCCGTTTCACGTGCCAGCCTCTGCTTGCCACAACGCAATAGCCGCGAGCGCGCGCAACTCGCGTGTGCGGTTGGCACGGCCATCGCGGTGCTCAACAAGCAGGCAGTCGACTTCCTCGGGCTTGAACAGCCGCACCACCAGCTCGCTGCCGCGCAGCGTCTGCGCCAGCCGGCCCTGCAGTTCGCCTTTGAACCAGTCGCCCACGGGAACGGTGAACATCTGCTTCTTACGATAGGCCAGTTCCTTGCCAATCAACGGCGCCACGGCCTTCTTGTACCAGTGCTTCTTGTCGCCGCTGGCATGGTCGAGCTTGGTTACACCCCGAGAGCGGAAAGCCAGTTCCATCATCCGCCAGTCGAGGAAAGGCGTGCGCGCCTCTATGCTCACGGCCATACCCATGCGATCCGGCTTGACCAAGTTGTTGCCGCTCAACAGCAGTTGCATGTCCAGATACAACGCTTGGTTCACGCAGTCAAAGTGCGCGGTTTCGTCAAACCAGGGCTTGGCGGCCTCGGTGAAACTGTCCACGCCTTGGAGCTGCGCGCGCAGTTCGGGCCGGTACAGCGCCAGCTTGGCAACGGGGGGGAACAACGAGATGCTGTCGAAGTAGCCGCGCCGGAAGGCCGCATCGTCCAGCGCATCCACACCGGGGCGGGCGAACCACTGCGCATATTTGTCGTAGCCCGCGAACAATTCGTCGCCACCATCACCGGTCAGCACCACTTTGACGTGCCTGGCGGCCAGTTCGCTCACGCGCAGCGTAGGCATGAAGGATGCATCGCCATGCGGCTGGTCCAGGTGGTGCAGAACCTGCGGCCAGCGGTCAAGCATGTTAAGTTCGGCCACCTCCATCTGGTGATCGCAGCCAAAGCGTTGCGCGGCCTGCGCGGCAAAAGTGGATTCGTCGTATCGCGGGTCGGCAAAGCCGATGCAGAAGGTCTTGACGGGTGCCTGCACGTGCCGTGCCATCAGGCCGACGACGGTGCTGGAATCGACACCTCCTGACAGAAAGGCCCCAAAAGGCACGTCGGCTCGCAGCCGGATGCGGATGGCATCCTCCAGCACCGCCATGAACTCTTCCGACCAGGTCTCGAAGTCATAGTCCTGCTCGCGCTGGTCGGCCAAGCTCCACCAGCGCTGCGTCTGTACGTGGCCTGCGCGCGTGAATTTCATCCAAGTGCCTGGCATCACGTGCTTTACACCCTGCCAGATGGTCCAGGGCGCCGGAATGTAGTTGAATGTCAGGTAATGGTGAATTGCTTCAATATCAATAGCATTTTGCGTCCATCTGTCGGGTGCGGCAGGCATGATTGCCTTGATTTCAGAGCCAAACAGGGCGCGCTGGCCGTTGTCGTGTACGTAAAGCGGTTTTACGCCAATACGGTCACGCGCGAGGTACAGCACGTCCTCGCGCGCGTCGTCGATAGCGATGGCGAACATGCCGTTGAGCCGTCGCAGGCAGGCAATGCCTTCACGTTCGTACAAGCGCAGAATGACTTCCGTGTCGCTGTGCGTGCGCAGTTGCACGCCCTGGGCGCGTAGTTCAGCCGCCAACTCCACATGGTTGAAGATTTCGCCGTTCTGCACCACGGCCACCAAACCATCGTCGCTCATAAAGGGTTGGTGGCCGCCCTCGATATCGATGATGGATAAGCGCCGATTTCCCACTGCCACGCCGCGCTGCGGCTGGTGCCGGATGCCTTCGTCGTCCGGGCCGCGATGCAGCAGCGCCCGGGCCATACCGTTCAGGGCTTCATCGGCCAGCGGCTGCCGCTGGCGGTCCCAATAACCGAAAATGCCACACATTCTTCAATTGGCTCCCTGGCCACCGAGGCGCCGGAGCGTCCACCAGCAGATTTGCAAATCCAAGCACAGCGAAGCCTCGCGCGTGTAGCGCAAGTCGGCTTCAAGGCGCTGACCGCCCACAGATTCGGAGCGGTACATGGCCTGCGCCAGCCCAGTGATGCCAGGGCGCACGCTGCAGCGCTGAACCCAGTCGGCTTCGCTATAGAGGTGGCGCTGGGCTGGTACGTCGGGACGGGGGCCGACCAGGCTCATGTCGCCCTTGAGCACATTGATGAGTTGCGGCAACTCATCCAGGCTGGTACGGCGGATGAAACGACCCACGCGCGTGATGCGCGGATCCGCAGTGCTGGTGAAGTACGGGCCGACTTCAGCAGCATTCGTCACCATGCTGCGAAACTTGAACATCTCAAAGACTAGGCCATGGCGACCCACGCGAGTCTGGCAGAACAGCACTGGCCTGCCGCCGTCCAAACACACGGCTAAGGCGGTCGCCATCAATAAGGGACTCAACAACAGCAAGGCCAGCACGGCCCCCACGATATCGAAACACCGCTTGGCGCTCATCATTGCGAAGGCTCCGGCGCATCTGGCATACGCGCAACAATTTCGGCCACCAGGGTGTTCGTTCGCTGCCGATCCGTTTCAATTTGCGCGGCAGAGCGGGCGACAAGGGAGATCTGCATTCCCCGCAAGCGAGTCACGGCCTCTTCGAAAGTTTCTTGCGCATCCGGGCGATGGAATGTGCGCGAAAGAATGACGGCCTGTGAGCCCAACCGGAGATGCTCCCCCAGGACAGCCTCGCCGGCAAGTAGCCCCTCGCCGCAACGCGCAATCCCGCCAAAGCCGAATCGCAGGCCCTGCGCATGCGCCGCGCGTGCCACACGGTCCACCACGCCCTGGGCCAGCGGCTCGAACATGAACCGGCATTCCAGGGCGATGTGCAGGTCGTTCAGTCCCACGTACACCTCATCCATTCCGGCCGTGGCAATCCATTCCGGTAAGGTGTGCAAGGCATCGGCTGTTTCAAGCAGGGCGGTAACCGGTGCCCTGCCAGCAACCAAGCGAGTGAACGCAGCCAGCTCGTCCGCGCGACGGAACATGGGCAGCATCAGCCGATCAGCCCCCAAGGCCAGCGCAGCATTCACCTCGGCGGCAGAGTCCGCATGCAGTGGGTTGAGCCGCACCATGAGCGGCGATTGCCGCAGCACGGCTTTCACGCGGCCGACGTCTTCCAGCACGTGCTGGCTGAGAAAAGTGTTGCGTCCCGCCTGCCGCTGTGCTTTGCCATGGTGCTCCAGATCAACGAACAGGCGCATGCCTGGCATTGCATCGCAACGCCGCGCCAGATCCGGATTGTTGGTGATTTGCAGAAATTCCATGGGTAACTGATAAGTTTAGCGGGGCCTCGAAAGCCAGCCAATAGCTACTACAAACATAGCACAAAAACCAGTCACACCAATGGCCGCAGCCATATTCAATGCCGACAGCAGGGGGCCGAACGCCATCGCCCCCCCCCACACCGCCAGCAAGCCGACGGCGGGTGCCAGCATCCGCCGCCAGGGGAGTCCGCGCAGCACAGGCCCGCCCAGCGCCCACAGGCACGCCAAAGCAACACCGCAAAATAGCCAGCCCAGCAAGGCCATCAGCCCGGCACCATCAGCCCATCCCATTGCACCCGCCACCAGCAGCACGGCCAGGGCGCAAGCATAGGCCCCCACCGCTGCCGCCATGCGTTGCCGTGTGGCAAGCACCGTCAAGGCAACGGCAATCAGGGCCTGAGGCAGCAAGGACCATGCTCCGATCACCCCCCAGTCGGCCACGGCTCTCAAGCCGTCGGCATTCATGCGCCCCCAGCCGAAAAGCAACTGCGCGAGGACTGGTGCCCCCCCAAGCAAGGCCGCCGCCGCCCCGCAGGCTAGTGTCCAGGCCATGGCGAACGCCTGGCCAATGGCCCGTCCTGCCGCCTCGCCATGCCCGCCCGCCGGTAGTGCCTGTTGCAGCATGGCCCTCGTAATGGAGGGGAAGGCCAAGGTCGCCACCAATTGGATGGCCAGCACCAAGGGCAGTTCCACCAGTTTCCACGCATAGTTGAACGTGGCCAGCACCCCCTCGCCGGATCGCGAAGCAAGGCTGCGCGCCACAAAGGGCAGCGCAAGAGGCAGCCCCGCAGAGAGCACGGCCCACAGCCAGACACGTAGCGGCTGGGGCGAGGGCAACGCGCCAGCACCGGCATCGAGCACCTGGGACACTGCAGCACCGGTTGGGGCGCGGGATCTTTGCATCCGCATCCACAACCAGCCCAGGCGCATCAGCATGGCGGCCAGCAGGGCTGCACCCAGGTGCGTCAATGCCTGCGTCCCTGCGGACTGCTGCAATGCGAACCAAAGCGCAACGATCAACACTCCGTTGACGACCAGATTCGCGGCATACATGCCGACGAAGTCTCGCTCATGCTGCAGCCGAGTGCCCCATAGCGCTGCCAGAAGAGCTGCGGGGATGGCCGCTGCGCTCCAGCGCAAGGCATTCGCTGCAGCCCCTTCCAGCGCGGGGGGCAAGCCGCCAGCAAGCCAGCCCAACAGGTAGGAGGGGAAAATCACCATGACCAAACCCAATGCAGCACCTGCTGCGAGCAGGCTACGGGCCACTGCTTGCTGGGTTCTGACCTGCTGTGAAGGCGACTGCGTTGCCCAGCAGGGCAGCAGCACATACGCAAGGGCGCCCCCAGCCACCAGTCCGGCAATCCAGTCCGGCAAGGTCAGCATCAACACCACTACATCCGCGACGGCGGATGTGCCAAAGGCCGCAGCCTGCGCAGATTCACGCGCCAGTCCAAAGATGCGGCTGCCCAATAGAAGGGCGAATGAAATGATGCCAACTTTCCCCAGCATGGGGCGGATTATGTTGCCCAGTTGGGGCGGCCATGCCATGACATCACCATCGTGCAGATAAAAATTAGAATTCCAAGTTCTGGCTTTCCGGCCAAACCCTTTTTTCACCATGCCCGACCAAGCTCTCTCCAGCCCGAACGCCCCAGTCCCCCAAGACGACAACCAGCTCATCGCCGAACGCCGCGAAAAGCTCCGCGCCTTGCGCGATGCGCAGGCCAACGGCGGGGGCGTGGCCTTCCCCAACAACTTCAAGCCTGCCTACAAGGCCGCCCAGCTGCACCAGGAGCATGGCGAAGCCGAGCCCGAGGCGCTGGAGGCCGCGCCCATCAGCGTCAGCGTCGCCGGCCGCATGATGCTCAAGCGCGTGATGGGCAAGGCCAGCTTCGCCACGGTCCAGGACGGCTCGCTGGGCGAGGTCGGCGGCCGCATCCAGCTCTACGTGACACGCGACGCCGTGGGCGAAGACCTCTACGCGGCCTTCAAGCACTGGGACCTGGGCGACATCGTGGGCGCCGAGGGCACGCTCATGAAGACCAAGACGGGCGAGCTGTCGATCAAGGTCACCGGCCTGCGCCTGCTCACCAAGAGCCTGCGCCCCCTGCCCGACAAGTTCCACGGCATGGCCGACCAGGAGCAGAAGTACCGCCAGCGGTATGTGGACCTGATCACCGACGAACAGGCCCGCAAGCGCTTCGTGGCGCGCAGCAAGGCCGTGAGCGGCCTGCGCGAGTTCATGGTGAGCCACGGCTTCCTCGAAGTCGAGACGCCCATGCTGCACCCCATTCCGGGCGGCGCCAACGCCAAGCCCTTCGTCACGCACCACAACGCGCTGGAGCAGGAGATGTACCTGCGCATCGCGCCCGAGCTGTACTTGAAGCGCCTGATCGTGGGCGGCTTCGAGCGCGTGTTTGAGATCAACCGCAGCTACCGCAACGAAGGCATCTCG
>Ga0222427_100640_pt1 | contig 39866 bp, 35 predicted proteins | sample 2B20Ametagenome_FD_182890 | JGI IMG/M metagenome (GOLD analysis project Ga0222427, IMG submission 182890) | Enriched microbial communities from leaf-cutter ant dump, University of Wisconsin, Madison, United States - 2B20A (version 2) | ecosystem: Environmental > Terrestrial > Nest > Insects nest...
CGGCCAGTTGAGCGATGATCCCCTCATCAGCCTGCCCGCAGCGGCGCGCTGATCAGCCCGGCAATGCCGGACAGCACGGCGACCAATGCCGCCAGCTACACCACCCGATGGGACACCATCCACCGATTGAGCTTTGTCAGGGGGGAAGATCATGACTGACGCAACTTATATCGCCGATGCTGGCTCCATTGCCGGCTTCGCTCAAGTTATGGACGCTCTTGTCGTCATTACGAGCGGCGACGTCTCCAACGCACAGACAACAACTTGCACCTTAACGGTCGAGACGGACCTTGGCATCCTTGTCGCTGTCTTTACCGGCACTGATTTCGTCTATGATGAGGATTCATCCCTGGCCGGCGGCACGATCACCGGCGTTTCCTTCACGCTCGACAACGTTCACCAGGGCGATATCACGACCTCGCTGCCGGTGTCCGACGCGCTGCAGGCCGCCATCGCCGAAGAGAATGGCGATTATGCTGCGATCGAGCACTTCTTCATGTCGTTCAACTGGACGTATCACGGCAACGACCTCGGGGAGGTCGCGGATTCCTCCGACGTGGTCGGCGACGACATTCCTTTCAATCCCACCGGCAACGACACCATTTTTCTCAACGGCGGCGACGACGTCTTCTATTCCGGAGACGGCAGCGACACGATCAGCGGCGGCGCCGGAAACGATATACTTGACGGCGGCAACGGCAGCGACACGATCAACGGTGGCGACGGCAATGACGAGATTCATGGCGGCAACGGCGCTGATATTCTCAACGGCAATGCCGATGACGACATTCTCTACGGTGACGCCGGCAACGATACGATCGACGGCGGCGATGGCTCGGACGAGCTCTATGGCGGCGCTGGCTTGGACCATCTCTATGGAGGATCTGGCGACGACACCCTGACCGGTGGCGGCGGTAATGACACGATCGATGGCGGCGATGATTTCGACGACGTCTGGTATGCGGGCGAAGGTGGCGGAGCGGGCGTTACCGTCGATCTCGCCGCAGGGACGGCGACCGACACCTACGGCGACACCGACATCCTGATCGGCATCGAGGGCATGGCCGGCACCAATCATGACGACGTCCTGTACGGGGACGACGGAGACAACATCATCCGCTCGCTACGCGGCAACGACACCGTGGACGGAAGGGGTGGCAGCGACGAAATCCACTATGGCGGTGACCACGACGTTCTTTACGTGGAGGTCGACCTCGTTGACGGCACCGGCATCGAACATTATGCCGACGGCATCACGACCGACACGCTCACCAGTATCGAGCGTATCCGTGGCAGTCATGGCAACGATACGCTTTACGGCGACGACAACGATAATATCATCAAGGGCCTTGCCGGCGACGACGCGATCGACGGGCGGGGCGGCATCGACGCGGTCGATTATCATAATGACGCCAACTCCGGCGGAACGTCGGGCGTCATCGTCAATCTTACGACAGGAAAGGCAACCGACGGGTTCGGCGATACCGACACGCTCACCAATATCGAGGATGTGCGCGGCACAAGGTTCGACGACATCATCACCGGCGACAGCGGCTCGAACCTGCTGGTCGGCGACGACGGTAACGACACGATCAACGGCGGCGGCGTCGCAAGCGCCGAATTTTCCGACTTTCTCGATGGTGGTGCCGGCAACGACACCCTGACCATCGTCGGCCAGGGACAGGCGCTCGGCGGCGACGGCGACGACCGCATCATCGGCGAAACGTCGGGGGACGTCGACAACATCGACTATGCCGAGGTTCTCTACGTCACCTCGACAACGGGCATCGTCGCCAACCTGACGGCCACGAGCCACGGCGGGTTAGGTGGCGGCAACACGGCCACAGGCTTTCTGGTCAATGACGGCCTCGGCGGGACAGATCGAATCTCGGGCCTTCATGTCCTCACGGGCAGCGATTTCGACGACACAATCTATGTCGATTCGAGTTGGACCAATTCCTATGGCAGTTGGCTCGAAGTCCGTCTCGAGGGCGGCAACGACCGCATCGAGGGCGATGGGACGACCACCATCAGGGTGACCTACGGGGATGCCGGCGGCGCGGTCAACGTCAACCTGGCGACCGGAACGGCGACAGACGCCAATCCCGGCGACCATTTCATCGGCACGGATACGCTGATCGGGGTGACACAAGTCCGCGGCTCGTCCTTCGACGACACGATCACCGGAGACGGCAACGACAACCAGTTGCGCGGTCGCGACGGCAACGACCATCTCTATGGCGGCGCCGGCAACGATGTTCTCTACGGCGACGAAAAATCCGCCTCCCCGTTCGCTGGCAATGACTATCTCGACGGCGGCACGGGCGCCGACCAGATGTTCGGCGGTGCGGGCAACGACACCTACATCGTCGACAACGTCGGCGATATCGTCGACGAGAGCGTGGCGGGCTCAGACGGCTTCGACCGGGTGCAATCCTCGATCTCCCTCAACCTGTCGGATACCGTCCATTTCAGGGGCGCCATCGAGATGGGCGTGCTGACGGGCGCCGGCAATCTCAACCTCACCGGCAACGACCTCGCCAATCTGCTTGTCGGTAACAGCGGCGACAACTTCATCAACGGCGGCTTAGGCAACGACACGCTGCAGGGCGGGGCTGGCAACGACACGCTGCAGGGTGGCGTGGGCGCCGATCTGATGCAGGGTGGCGCCGGCAACGACACCTATGTGGTCGACAATGTCGGCGACGTGGTCGACGAGACCGGCTCGGACGGCTTCGACAAGGTGCAGTCGTCGATCTCCCTCAACCTTGCGGACACGGTCCACTTCAAGGGCGACATCGAGGCGGGCGTACTGACGGGAACGGCCAACCTCAATCTTGCCGGCAACGGCCTCAACAATCTGCTGATCGGCAATGCCGGCGACAATTTCCTCAACGGCGGCGACGGCAACGATACGCTGCAAGGCGGCGCGGGCCATGACACGTTCGCCTTCACCACGGCGCTGCACAACACCGCCAATGTCGACACCATCACCGACTTTGTCTCGGGCGACGACACCATCCAACTGGCGAGCGCCATCTTCACGGCGCTGACGGCGACCGGCACGCTGGCGGCCTCCGCCTTCGCTATGGGCGCAGCCGCCACGCCCGGCCAGCATATCCTTTACGACAGCACCAACGGCTGGCTCAGCTACGATGCCGACGGCAGCGGCTCCGGTGCCGCCATCCACTTCGCGACGCTCTCGACCCATCCGACCATCTCGAATGCGGATTTCGTCGTGGTGTGAGGAGCGCACAGGACAAGCTGACGTCTAAACTTCGGCCAAGCGCTTCAGAAGCGCTTGGCCGGCTTCACCCGGGGCACTGCGTGCGAAGCTGGAAGCTCCGCCGAAACTGCGGAGGTAAGCGCCGCCTGTTTGGCACACAGACAACAAGGGCAACGAATATAAAGGCCTGCCGGCCACCAACCGCGAAATCTCTGTTTGCGGGCACCCTGAAATTCTATACTTTCTTTCGATAGCAACCCTCTGGCGGGGATCGTGGTGCCAACGGCGAAACAAACAATACTGGCCGCGCGCGCACCATCGGAGGCGCGCCTTGCCTTGCGCCAGTGCGCGGGCGGGTTCGCATTCGTGGCGCTGTTTTCAGGCCTCATCAACCTTCTTGGCCTGACCGGGTCGCTTTACATGCTTCAGGTCTATGACCGGGTACTGCCTTCGCACAGCGTGCCGACCCTGATCGTCCTGTCGATCGCCATGATCGGCCTCTATGTCTTCTACGGCCTGCTCGACATGATCCGGCAGAGGCTGATGATCCGCATCGGCAAGCGTTTCGACCGCCGGCTTCAGCCAAGCGTGCTTGCGCTTTCCCTTGCCCTGCCGCTCAGCATGGGATCGGAAGGAGCCCGCATCCAGCCGATCGGCGATCTGGAGCAGATCCGCAACTTCATCGGCAGCACCGGCCCCACCGCGTTCTTCGACCTGCCCTGGCTGCCGCTTTATCTGTGCGGCATCTACCTGCTGCATCCCTATCTCGGTCTGCTCGGGACTGTCGGCGCCATCATCAGCCTGCTTTTCACGCTGCTGGCCGAAGGCCTGAGCCGCGCTCCGGCACGGCGCGCCGCCGAATCCGCCATTGCGCGACGCCAGATGGCGGAGGCCGCGCGGCGCAATGCCGAGGTCGTGCGGGCCCTCGGCCTCGGAACCCGCATCGGCGAACTCTGGCGGGAACGAAGCGCTGCATTCCTCTCCGACCAGTTGCGCATCAGCGACGTCATCGGCCTGTCCAGCGCCCTGTCGCGCACCTGGCGGCTGATCCTGCAGTCCCTGATGCTCGGCCTGGGCGGCTACCTCGTCATCATGGACGAGGCTTCCGGCGGCGTCATCATCGCTTCGTCGATCATGCTCACCAGAGCCCTCTCCCCGGTCGATGTCGCCATTGCCAACTGGCGCTCCTTCTCCGCCGCCCGGCAGGCCTACGCCCGGCTGGACAATCTCCTGCGAACCGTCGGCATCCCCCAGGAGAAGGTGGGGCTACCGCGCCCGGCGGCGACGTTGCGGGTCGAGGGCCTCGCCGTCGGCGCGCCGGGGCAGCAGCGGCCGATCGTCCAGGCCGCCAGCTTCGCACTCGACGCGGGCGCGGGCCTGGGCGTCATCGGCCCAAGCGCGTCGGGGAAATCCACGTTGGCCAGGGCGCTCGTCGGCGCATGGACGCCGATGCGCGGCAAGATCCGGCTGGACGGCGCCGCCCTCGATCAATTCGACGCTGCGGCGCTCGGACGCGATATGGGCTACCTGCCGCAGGACGTGGAACTCTTCGAGGGGACCGTCGCCGAGAATATCAGCCGTTTTGCCGCCGACCAGGATTCCGAAGCGGTGCTCAGGGCGGCGGAAGCGGCCGGCATCAAGGACATGATCCTGAGGCTTCCGGACGGCTTCCAGACCCAGATCGGCGATGGCGGCATGGCGTTGTCGGCGGGGCAGCGACAACTCGTCGGCCTTGCCAGGGCGCTCTACGGCGATCCATTCCTCGTCGTGCTGGACGAACCGAACTCGAACCTCGATGCGGACGGCGACGCCGCCCTCGGCAGCGCCATCCGCAACGTCAGGCAACGCGGCGGCATCGCGATCGTCATCGCGCACCGCCCGTCCGCCCTTCTTCATCTCGATCAGGTCATGGTGATGGCGGACGGGATGATCAAGGCATTCGGACCCAAGGACGAAGTGCTGGCGCAGATGACCAGACCACCTTCGCCTCCGCCGCGCCCCGATGTCCCGCCGCCCAACGGACCGCGCGGGCCGATCGTCGTTCCGCTTCACGAGCGGCGATAGGCGGGCCGATGACGCTCAACCCAGGTATAACCGGGCGCTCCACGGAGGCATTCCGTGGCTGATGCCCTTCATGCACCCCGCACGGTCGAACGCAAGCGAGACAGCGGCGACGGCATTCGTTCGACCATCGCCGCGGGACTGGCCGTCGCGGCCGCGCTGGTCGGCGGAATCGGGTGGTGGGCGGGCACCAGCGTGATCGCCGGCGCCATCATCGCGCCAGGCACCGTCGTCGTCGAATCGAACGTGAAGAAGGTCCAGCAGCAGAGCGGCGGCACGGTGCGTTCGATCCTGGTCCGCAACGGCGATCACGTCCGCGCCGGCGATATCCTGGTGAGGCTGGACGATCGGACCGCGCGAGCCAGCCTGCAGATCGTCAGCCAGCAGCTCGACCGCGCGCGGCTGCGGATGGCGCGTCTCAATGCCGAAGCGACGGGGGCGAGGCAGCTTGCCGTTCCTCCATCTCTTGCCGGCCGGACCGGAGACCCCGAAATAGAAGCCCTCATGGAGGGCGAACGCGCGCTGCTGATGAGCGACCTCAATTTGCAGGACGGCAAGAAGGCGCAACTGGAAACGCGCAACCAGCAGTACCGGGAGCAGATCGACGGCCTCGAGGCGCAGCGCGCCGCGGCGCACGACGCACTGGCGCTCGCGCAGCGCGACGTCGTGACCGTCCAGGCCCTCTACGACCGCAAGCTCGCGTCACTCGACCGCCTGACGGCGCTGCAGACGCAGATCATCCAGCAGAAGGGCGAGATCGGGCGCCTGACCGCCGCCATCGCCGAGGCGGAAGGCCGCATCAGCGAGAACGCCATGATCGGCATGCAGACCGAGGAAGACTTCCGCAAGAGCGCCAATACCGACCTGCGGGACACGGAAGGCAAGGAAGCCGAGCTGATCGAGAGACAGGCGGTCGCGCAGAACCAGTTGGAGGATACCGTCGTGCGCGCGCCGCAGGACGGCGTGGTCCAGGAACTCGCCATCCACACGATTGGCGGAGTCGTTTCGCCGGGCGAAACCATGATGCTGATCGTGCCCGGCACGGATCAGCTCGTCATCGATGCCCAGGTGTCGCCGATGCATATCGACGAGGTACATGTCGGACAGCCCGTCGTCGTTCGTTTTTCCGCCTTCAATCGCACGACCACGCCCGAATGCCACGGCGCGATCGAAAATGTCTCGGCCGACCTCATTCGCGACCAGAACACACGCACCGCCTACTATCTCGCCAGGATCGACGTGAGCGACGAGGCGACCTGTCTGGGCCGTGACCAGGCGCTGGTTCCCGGCATGCCGACGGAACTGCACATCCAGACGGGCGATCGCACCGTCTGGTCCTACATCTTCAAGCCGCTCACCGACCAGATGATGCGGGCGCTGCGCGAATAGAAGCGGCGGTCGGATCAGCTGCGGCCGTATCGATCCTCGAAGCGGACAATATCGTCTTCGCCGAGATAGGAACCCGACTGCACCTCGATCACTTCAAGTGGAGTCTCGCCCGGATTCTCCAGGGCATGGATTTCGCCGACGGGGATGTAGATCGACTGGTTCTCGGTCAGGACCACCGTCGCGTCTCCCTTGCGCACGCGCGCGGTGCCCCGGACGACGACCCAGTGCTCTGCCCGATGGCGATGCATCTGCACGGACAATTTGGCGCCCGGCTTGACGGTGAGGCGCTTGACCTGATGGCGGTCGCCGCAATCCACTGAATCATAGTGGCCCCACGGCCGGTAAACGTCGCGGTGGGTCAGGTGCTCCTGGCGCCCCGTCTCCTTCAATTCCTCGACGATCTCGCGCACGTCCTGCACGCGGCTCTTGTGGGCGATCAGCACGGCGTCCTTGGTCTCGACCACCACGAGATCGTCGACGCCGAGCAAAGCCACGAGGCGACTCTCCGAACGGGCCAGCGTTCCTCTTGCCGAAACGGCGACGATATCGCCGCGAAAAACGTTGCCCTGCTCGTCCGTTCCCTCCGCTTCCCGCAAGGCCGACCACGAGCCGATGTCACTCCACCCGGTTCGAAGCGGGACCACCACCGCATCCGCGGTTTTTTCCATCACGGCATAGTCGACCGATTTGGAGGAGCACGCGACGAAGGCCGCCTCGTCAATGCGGAGGAACTGCCCGTCCTTCCGCGGCGAAGCCATGGCATCGCGGCATGCCGCTACGATCGCCGGCTCATGTCTTTCCAGTTCGTCGAGGTAGCGGCTCGCCTTGAAGAGGAACATGCCGCTGTTCCAGTAATACGCCCCGGAGGAAACGTAGGCGGATGCGGTATCGCAGTTTGGCTTCTCCTCGAATCCATCGACAACGAAGCACGCGCCGTGCTGCCGTCCGCGGCGGATGTAACCATAACCCGTCTCCGGCCTGGTCGGCGTGATGCCGAAGGTGACGAGCTTGCCCTCACCGGCCAGGTCGACGGCCTGGGTAACGGCTTCGGCGAAGACATCGGCGTCGGCGATGAAATGATCGGAGGCAAGCACGAGCAGCAGCGGATCGGCTCCGTTGCCGATGGCATGCAGCGCCGCCAGCGCGATCGCCGGCGCGGTGTTGCGCGCCACCGGCTCCAACAGGACAAGAGCGCCCTCGATGCCGACCTGGCGCATCTGCTCGGCGGCGAGGAACCGATGCTCGTCGTTGCAGACCAGAAGCGGCGAAGCGGCCTCAAGCTTTTCGAGCCGCCGCGCCGTATCCTGCAGCATGGTGCGTTCACCGATGAAGCTGAGGAACTGCTTCGGATAAAGCTGCCTTGAAAGCGGCCAAAGCCTCGTCCCGGCTCCCCCGGCCAGGATGATCGGAACAATCGCCAAGACAGCCCCCCGTCCGGTGCCGATTGCCCGTCAGTTTCGCCCCGATTGCGAAAAAGACAATATTGGAAACATTAGACCTTGGTCCACCTGCCCGAAGGTGCGGCAACTTCACGGTACAGGAGCGAGGGGACAAAGCGGCCCGATCGGGCAGCGGCGAGCAACCGTCAGCTCGCCTCGCGCATGGCTTCGGCGGCCTGCAGGTCGACCGAGACGAGCTGGCTGACGCCCTGCTCGGCCATGGTGACACCGAACAGGCGGTCCATGCGCGCCATGGTGATGGGATTGTGGGTGATGACGACGAAGCGGGTTTCCGTGGACGCCGACATTTCGTCCATCAGGTTGCAGAAGCGCTCGACATTGTGGTCGTCCAGCGGCGCGTCGACCTCGTCCAGCACGCAGATAGGCGCGGGATTGGTGAGGAAGACGGCGAAGATCAGCGACATCGCCGTCAGCGCCTGCTCGCCGCCGGACAGCAGCGTCATCGTCTGCGGCTTCTTGCCCGGCGGGCGGGCGAGGATTTCCAGTCCCGCTTCCAGCGGGTCGTCGGATTCGATCAGTTGAAGCTCGGCGGTGCCGCCGCCGAACAGGTGCGAGAACAGGCGCTGGAAATGGCCGTTCACCACCTCGAAGGCTGCTAACAGCCGGTCGCGGCCTTCGCGGTTCAGGCTCTGGATCGCCTGGCGCAGCTTGCGGATCGCCTCGATCACGTCCTCGCGCTCGGAAACGATGGTCTCGAGTCGCTCGGAAAGCTCCCTCTGCTCTTCCTCGGCACGCAGGTTGACGGCGCCGAGCCGCTCGCGCTCGATCTTCAGCCGGTCGAGCTGGCGGTCGACGTCGGCCATGTCAGGCATCGGGCTGTCCGGCTCGAGGCCGGTGTGGCGGATGACAAGATGCGGCGGCGTGTTCAGCGCCTCCTGGATGCGCGCCTCCACTTCCTTGCGGCGTTCGTCGGCGGCGGTGAGCCGTTCTTCCGCACGGGCGCGCGCCTCGCGCGATTCGGCAAGACCCTGGATCGCGGCCGTGGCGGCCTTGTCGAGCTCCGCCTGCCGGTTCTCGGCCTCCTGAAGGCGGTCGGCAGCCGCCTTGCGCAGTTCCTCGGCCTGGGAGAGCTGCGACAGCAGCGCGCGCCGCCTGGCGTCGAGCTCGTCCGGCGCATCGGCCAGCTTGTCGCGTTCGCCGGCGGCCTCGGCCTTGCGCTCGCCAAGGGCCGTGATCTGCGCGGAGGCGTTTTCGGCGCGCGTGAGCCAGTTGGAGCGCTCTCCCGCGATGGCTTCCAGCCGGCGGGTGCGGGTTTCGGCCTCGCGCTTCAGGCCCTCCACCATGGCGCGGGCGTCAGCGGCGGCCGCGCGTTCGCGGCCAACCGTGGCGGCCAGCGTGTCCAGCCGTGCCTGCAGATCGGAAAGATCGGGCGCGTCAGTCAGATTCCGCTCCGCCTCGGTGGCCGCGGCGGTCGCCTCGGCATGGCTTTCGGCGACGCGGGCCCGGGCCTCGTCCAATGCGGCGCGGCGGCTCGACAACTCACCGGCGGCCTTTTCCGCGCGGGCCAGCGCCTCTCTCGCCAGGCCGACTTCATGCTGCGCGTCGCGCCAGGCCTGACGCGCCGCACGCTCGGCCTCGGCGCTTTCGCGCGCTACGCGCTCGGCGGTCGCCAACGCCTCCTCGGCGACGCGCACCGCCTTCGTCGCCTCGATCGCCTCGGCATTCAATTCTGCAAGCCGGTTCTTCTGCGCCAGCCGAAGCGCGGCCGGCGTCGGCGCATCGGCGCTGGCGACGAGACCGTCCCAGCGCCACAGGGCGCCTTCCCTGGTGACCAGACGCTGGCCGGGCGCTAGCATCTTCTGCAAGCGCGGCCCATCGGCCGCCTCGACAATGCCGATCTGAGCCAGCCTGCGGGCAAGCTGGCTCGGCGCGCGCACGACCGAGGCGAGACTGCGGACCCCTTCGGGCAGAGCGGGATCGCCGGACTGCGCCGCGGTCTCGCCCCAGTGCACCGGCGCGCTGCGGTCAAGCGGCACATCGAGGTCTTCGCCAAGCGCGGCGCCCAGCGCCGTTTCGAAACCGCGATCGACGCCGATCTGCTCCAGCACGGCGGGAAACAGGTCGCCGCCGCCGGCGTTCAGCATCTTCGACAGCGTCCGCGCCTCGGTCTCGATGCGCCCGAGGTCAGCCTTGGCTTCCTGCAAGGGCGGGCGCGCCGTGGATTCGGCCGCCCTCGCCTCGCCGACCGCCTTCTCGGCAGCGATCGCCGTGGCCTCGCAGGCCGACAGTTTGGCTTCCGCCGTGTCCACCAGCGCACGCTTTTCGGTCGGGTCGGGCAGGCCGGCCAACTTTGCCGCGATCTCGCCGGCCTCGCGCTCGACATCGGCCAGTTGCCGCGCCAGCCGGTCGCGCCGCTCGACCGCCTCGCGCATCACGCGTTCGAACTGGTTGCGCTGGGCCGCCGCTTCGGCGCGCTGCGCCGTCAGCGCGCCGAGCGCGCCTTCGCTCAGCGCCAGCGTGGCGGCCGCCTCCTCGAAGACGCTGCGTGTCGAGGCTTCGCGCTCGGCGGCGCCGGCGTTTTCCGAATTGAGGGCGCGCTCCTCTTCCGACAGCCGTTCCAGCACGTCGGCATTGTCGCGCACCATGCGCTCTTCGCGCGCGATGTCGGCGTCGAGCTGCTCCAGGCGGCGGTCGAGTTCGGCCTGGCGGGCGCGGATGCGGCCGGCCTCCTCCTCGATCTGCGCCTTGGCGATGGAGAGGCGCTGCACTGCCGCAGCCGCGGCGGCTTCCGCCTCGCGCAGGTCCGGCAGGCGATGAGCGGCGACCGCCTGCTCCTTGGCGGCGTTCATCTGCAGGGCCGCGCGCTCGCCGACCAAAGAGGTCGCCGTCGCAAGCGCCGACTGCGCCTCGCCCTCCTGCGCCTTGGCCTGCGTCCAGCGCAGATGCAGCAGGATCGCCTCCGCCTTGCGGATGTCGGCCGACAGGCTCTTGAAGCGCGACGCCTGACGGGCCTGCCGCTTCAGGCTCTCGATCTGCCCCTGCAATTCGCCGACGACGTCGTCCAGGCGTTCGAGGTTCTGCTCGGCGCCCTTGAGCCTGAGTTCCGCCTCGTGGCGGCGGCTGTGCAGGCCGGAGATGCCGGCCGCCTCCTCCAGCAGCGCGCGGCGCGCCTGCGGTTTCGCCTGGATCAGTTCGCCGATGCGGCCCTGCCCCACCATCGAGGGCGAGCGCGCGCCGGTCGACTGGTCGGCGAACAGGAGTTGCACGTCCTTGGCGCGGGCTTCCTTGCCGTTGATGCGATAGACCGAGCCGGCCTCGCGCTCGATGCGGCGCGAAACCTGCAGCTCGTCGGCGTCGTTGAACGCGGATGGCGCCGTGCGATCTACGTTATCGAGGAAAAGCGTCACCTCGGCGGTGTTGCGCGCCGGGCGAGTGCCCGAGCCGGAGAAAATGACGTCGTCCATGCCGGACGCGCGCATGTTCTTGTAGGAGCTTTCGCCCATCACCCAGCGCAGCGCCTCGACAAGATTGGACTTGCCGCAGCCGTTCGGCCCGACGATACCGGTCAGGCCACGCTCGATGACGAATTCGCCGGGTTCGACGAAGGATTTGAAGCCGAGAAGGCGAAGGCGCGAGAATTTCATGCGCACCCCCGCAGGCCGCGCACGCGCGACCGGTCGGAGGCGAGCGGAGCCTCAGAGTAACGGGTCGATGATGGCGGACATTTCCGCAATCGACATGGCCCCCTTGTAGGTCTTGCCGTTGATGAAGAAGGTCGGCGTCGAGTCCACCTTGAACTCGTCGGCGCCGCGCTTCTGCACAGCCCTGACTTGGTCGAGAAGCTTCTGGTCCGTCAAGCAGGCGTTGAAGCTCTCCTGTGTAAAACCGGCCAGCCGGGAAATCTGGAGCAACGCTTCCTTGGTGTTGTTGCCCGCCGCCCACTGTTCCTGCTGCTTGAACAGCACGTCCACCATGGGGAAATAGTTGTCGCCGGCGCAGCGCGCCAGCATGAAGCCGGCCTCGGCGCGCGGATCGAAGGGGAATTCGCGCAGGATGTAGCGCACCTTGCCGGTGTCGATGTACTTCTTCTTCAGGTCCGGGAAGGTCGTGTCGTTGAAATGCGCGCAGTGCGGGCAGGTCATCGAGGCGTATTCGACGATGGTCACGGGCGCGTCCTCCTTGCCCATCGACTTGTCGGGAAGCGCGCCGGGCTTGAGAAGCTCGGTCATGTCGACCGTGCCCTGCGGCTGGGGCGCATCGGCCGCGGGAGCGGCCGCCTGCGCCCGCGCCTCGGTCGCCGCCATGACGAAAGCCGCCGGCACCGCGGCAAGCGAGGAAAGAACGGTTCTGCGGGACAAGATCATGCGAATCACCTGACAGGAACTGGATTGTGCAATGCTAAGGCATGGAAAAGCGAGTATTGGCGCGAATTAAGGCATCGGCAGGAGCAAGCCAATTGACAAGTCGGGCCGGTGCGATCACGAAAATGCGAGATTTCTATCGCTTCCTGCCAAGGACCGTCGCCCCAAGACGCTCCAAAGAAGCCCGCAAGTCTTCGTCTTCCACCGGCGAGACCACCTTTGCCACCTTGTCCTTTTCGGGCGCGGAGAGCGGCCTAAGCACCGGCTTCGGCTTCTCCTGAGTCCTGACCAGAGGCTTTTGCAGGATGCGGATGCGGCCGATGGCGTTGAAGCCGAGGAAGGCGTTGACGCGGCCGATGACCTCCCCCGTCTGATGCTGGAGATGCAGCGCCGCCATGCCTTCGCAGGCGATGACCAGCACGGCCGGTTCGAACGGATCGTCCTCGTTCAGGCGGCGCGGCCACTGGATCTTCTCGGGCCGCGACGTCGCCGCAAGACGCTCGCCGACGATCTCCTCCCACGACTGGACGAGCCCGATCGAGATGCCGGCGCGCTTGCGCAGCATCGGGTCCAGTATCCCGGTCGCGAGATCGCTTACCGGAACGGGATTGCCGAAAGGCCTCTTGCCTGCCATGCGTTCTCCGGTCCAGCCGGCCATGCCGGCATCAACAACGGCTTCATCAGTTCAATGGCATCGCAGCAAACTCGCCGCAAGACCGCATATCCCCTTGAAGCGGATATCGCGACGCCGCTGCTGGCCTGGTACGACGCGCATCATCGTGATCTGCCCTGGCGCGTGCCGCCGCGCGACCTGGCGAAGGGCGTGCGGCCCGATCCTTATCGGGTGTGGCTCTCGGAAGTCATGCTGCAGCAGACGACGGTGGAGGCGGTAAAGCCGTATTTCCGGAATTTCGTCGCCCTCTGGCCGACCGTGGAAGCGCTGGCCGCGGCCGAGGCCGACGACGTGATGAAGGCCTGGGCGGGGCTCGGTTACTATTCACGCGCCCGCAATCTCAGGGCATGCGCCGCCGCAGTGGCGGAGGCCGGCGGGGCGTTTCCGGCGAGCGCAGCGGCTTTGTTGAAGCTGCCGGGCATCGGCCCCTATACGGCCGCCGCCATCGCGGCGATCGCCTTCGACAGGCCGGAGGCCGTCGTGGACGGCAATGTCGAGCGCGTCGTCTCGCGGCTGGCCGCCATCGCCACGCCGCTGCCGCAGGCCAAGGCCGACATCCGGGCCATCGTCGAAAGACTGGTGCCGATCGATCGACCGGGCGACTTCGCGCAGGCCATGATGGATCTGGGCGCCACCCTATGCACCCCGAAACGCCCGCGCTGCATGCTGTGTCCGCTGCGCGAGGACTGCGCGGCTACGCGGGCGGGCGACCCGGAGTTCTATCCCGTCCGCCCGGCCAAGCCGGCAAAGCCCGTCAGGCGCGGCGCCGCTTTCGTCGCGGTGCGGCCGGACGGTGCGGTGCTGTTGCGCAAGCGGCCGGACAAAGGCCTGCTCGGCGGCATGGCGGAAGTGCCGACGACCGGCTGGAGCGCGCGGCAGGACGGCGAAACCGCCGTCTCGGCAGCGCCCTTCGCCGCCGACTGGCAGCCGAAAGGCGCGATCGTCCATGTCTTCACCCATTTCACCCTGGAGCTTTCCGTCTATCGCACTTCCCATGCCGGACCGACGCCGGCAGGGCATTTCTGGTCCGGAGCGGAAGGAATCGCCGCCGAAGCCTTGCCGACCGTCATGAAAAAGGCCATCGAGGCTGCCATCCCCGGCGCCACCAGACGGCTCCGTTCCTAGAACCTGGTCATCGCAAGAGAGAAAGAATGCCGGACATCCGCCACATCGTCTTCGACATCGGCAAGGTGCTGCTCCACTATGATCCGGAATTGCCGTTCAGCCGGCTGATCCCGGATGCTGAAGAGCGCCGCCGGTTTTTCGAGACCGTCTGCACCGGCGCGTGGAACGTCGAGCAGGACCGCGGCCGGTCCTGGCAGGACGCAGAGGCGCTGCTGATCGCCGAGCATCCGGCGCATGAGGACAACATCCGCAACTTCCGCCGCCACTGGCACGAGATGGTGCCGCATGCCTACGACGACAGCGTGGCGCTGATGGAAGGGCTGATCGAGGCAGGCTACGACGTGACCATGCTGACCAACTTCGCCTCCGACACCTTCTACGAGGCGCGCGAGCGATTCCCCTTTCTGAAAAAGCCGCGCGGCGTCACCGTCTCCGGCGACATCCGCCTGATCAAGCCGGACCTCGCGATCTATCGCCATCATGCGGATGCGTTCGCGCTCGAGCCAGCCGCCACCGTGTTCATCGATGACAGCCCGCATAACGTCGAAGGCGCGAGGAAAGCCGGCTGGCAGGCCGTGCATTTCACCGACGCCGCGACGCTGGCCGGTGACCTTGGCAGGCTCGGCGTTACCATTTGATCTGAATCGCTTACGCGGACGCGCTCAGGCCGTGATTCAACGGCCTGAGATCGAGATTCAGGTCGTTCAGATTCTGATTCAACAAGGCGGTCTGCCGTGGGCCCGCTGCCTGCGGCAGTTCCCCGGTCTTAGCGCGCCTTTCGTGCCACCGGCGCGATGAATTCGCCTTCGGCGAACCGGCGGCTAAGCCCCTGCCCGCTCCATTCCCAGGCGCGCGATGCGGCGCAGTTCGTCGATCGGGGTGAGACCGCCGGAGCGCTCGTAGTGCCAGAAGGTCCAGCCGTTGCAGGCGTCCAGTCCCTGGACCTGCGCGCCCATCTTGTGGATAGAGCCTGCGCTGTCGCCGACCGCCAGCGTGCCGTCCGCGCGCACCTTCGCCGCCCAGCGCCGGCGTGAATCGACCAGCGTCGCGCCGGGCGCGATCAGGCCGGTATCGACGAGGCTGCCGAAGGCCACGCGCGGCTCGGCGCGCTTGCCCGACAGGATCGACAAATTGTCCTGCGCCAGCGGCTTGACGGAGGCGATGCGCTCGTTGGCGGCGTCGATATAGGCCTGCTCGCGCTCGATGCCGACGAAGTGGCGGCCGAGCCTTCTGGCGACGGCACCGGTGGTGCCCGAGCCGAAGAACGGATCGAGGACCACGTCGCCCGGCTTGGTCGAAGCCATCATGATGCGGGCGAGCAGCGCCTCGGGCTTCTGGGTCGGGTGCAGCTTGTTGCCGTCCTCGTCCTTCAGCCGCTCCGCGCCGGTGCAGATCGGGAACAGCCAGTCCGAGCGCATCTGGACATCGTCGTTCGCGGCCTTCAGCGCCTCGTAGTTGAAGGTGTAGCCCTTCGCTTTCTGGTCTCGCGAGGCCCAGATCATCGTCTCATGCGCGTTCTGGAAACGCCGGCCGCGGAAATTCGGCATCGGGTTGGTCTTGCGCCAGACCACGTCGTTGAGGATCCAGAAGCCGAGGTCCTGCATCTTGGCGCCGACGCGGAAGATGTTGTGATAGGAGCCGATCACCCAGATGGTGCCGGCCGGCTTGAGGACACGTTTGGCCGCCAGCAGCCAGGCGCGGGTGAAGGCGTCGTAGGCCTCGAAGCTCTCGAACCGGTCCCAATCGTCGTCGACGGCGTCGACCTTGGACTGGTCGGGCCTATGCAGGTCGCCGTCGAGTTGCAGGTTGTAGGGCGGATCGGCGAAGATCACGTCGATGGAATGCTCGGGCAGACGATTGAGCGCCGCTACGCAGTCGCCCTTGAGGATCGTATCGAGCCACTCGGCCTGCTGCGGAGCGGAGGAGAGTTCGTCGAGAAGACGCACGGCGGTCATGGCTTACACCTGGTACGCGTTACTGTTTACCCGCCGTTATGGTTACCGTTCTCAGTAAAGATTTAATGAAGTGACCGCGGCGATTTGCGACGCGTGTGGGGATGGTGTATGCCGCCCCGGCCCGCGACGGGCTGTCCCCTCCCATTCATGCCGGATTGCCATGCCCCAGCCCGATCTCGTCATCTTCGATTGCGACGGCGTTCTCGTCGATTCCGAAATCCTGGCGGCCCGCGTCGAGGCCGACCTGCTCGCCAAGGCCGGCTACGAGATTACGGCCGAGGAGATCGCCGAAACCTATGCCGGCCTGACCTTCAAGGACATATTGATGGCCATAGAGGAAAAGGCCGGCATCCCCTTCCAGATCGCCATGATCGACCAGGCCGAGGCGTTGATCGACCGGAAGCTGAGAAACGAGGTTCGCGCCATCGAAGGCGTCGGCCAGGCCGTCGCGCGCGTGGCAGCACCCCGCTGCATCTGCTCGAATTCACGAACGGAGCGAATCGAGTTCATGCTGGAGCGGACCGGCCTGCTGCCGCTGTTCGCCGGCCGCATCTTCTCGGCGCTGGAAACGCCGAGCGGCAAGACCAAGCCGGCGCCGGACGTTTTCCTCCATGCCGCCGAGACGCTCGGCGCCGATCCGGCGAACACCTTCGTGATCGAGGATTCGGTCCACGGCGTGACCGGCGCACGCCGCGCCGGGATGCGGGCGATCGGCTTCACCGGTGCATCGCACAGCTACTCCGGCCATGCCGACGCGCTGACGGAAGCGGGCGCCGAGACCGTGATCCGCCGCTGGGCGGAACTCGCCGGCGTGATCGCCGCTCTGTCCGAATGGTCCGAGGACGCCTGAAAGCCCCACCTTTTCAGGTGTTGCATGGCAGCCGCCCGTGCAGCCCCCTATCTCGGGCGGGCCCCTATCTCGGAATGTCGGAAATCGAGGTCTGCGACCCGTTGGAAGCAGGCGGCGGAGGCGGCGCGGCCTTGACCGGCGCCTTCCTGCGCACGACGCGCTTCTTCGGCGGCGCAGGCGGCTTGGTCGCGCCCTCGTCGTAACCCGCGAAGACCTGATAATTGCTGGCCTCGGGTTCGGGGACCACGATATTCGGATCGTTGAAGACGAACTGGGTAGCGGCGGACATGTCGGAGACCTGCAGCTTGTACTGGTGCAGCTTGGAATAGAGCACGTCCGATCCGCGCATCACCACGATGCGGATGGGCATGGTGATCGATCCAGGCTTGCCGAGCGGACCCGGAACGACCCTGCCGGCCACCGCGACATTCAACGTCATCGTGCCGTTGCCGTGCGTGCAGTCGCGGGTCACGTTGGAGATGGCGGCCTGGTAGATGATGTTGGAGGAATTGTTCTGGTCATCCTGCGTCAGCGGATCGCCGCTGTCGTCGGACGCGGCCTTCCTGCCGCCCCTGCCGCTGCCGTAGGTGTTGTAATAGGCGGTGCCGTCGCGAAGGGTCACGTTCGGGCAATAGGCCCTCAGGGAACTGGCCGTCACCTTGCCGGTGTCGGTACTCGTAGCGGGCTTCACGGCCTTGTTATCGCCCAGCCCAAGCACGCCGTCGCTCGATTGGCAGCCCGCGACGGCGAGCATAAGGCCGAAAAGCGCCGAGCCGGCAAAAAAGCGACTGTTGGACGAACAAAACAGCATGAAGCGCACTTCCCTCTCGCAAAGCCGGTGTCCTATAGCAACCCGGCGGCAAAAATGCGACTGAGAACGGACAAAATACGGTGTGCGAGACGGAGCGCGCCGGCAGGAAGGGACGAGCCGACCATGCACTATGTGAGCACACGCGGCGAAGCGCCGGCGCTGGGATTTTCAGACGCCGTCCTCGCGGGCCTCGCGCGCGACGGCGGCCTCTACGTTCCCGAACAGTGGCCGCAGTTTTCCCCCGCCGACATCAGGGCCATGCGCGGGCTCGCCTATCCCGACCTCGCCATCCGCCTCCTGTCGCCGTTCCTCGGCGGCGAGGTGCAGCCGGCGGTTTTCGAGACGCTGGTGCGCGAGGCCTACGCCACGTTCCGCCATGAGGCGGTCTGTCCCCTGGTTCAGCTCGGACCGAACAGCTTCGTGCTGGAACTGTTCCACGGACCGACGCTCGCCTTCAAGGACGTCGCCATGCAGTTGCTGGCGCGGCTGATGGACCATGTGCTTGCCGAGCAAGACCGCCGCGCCACCATCGTCGGCGCGACCTCCGGCGACACCGGCGGCGCGGCGATCGAGGCCTTTGCCGGGCGGGAGCGGACCGACGTCTTCATCCTGTTCCCGCACGGGCGCGTCTCGCCCGTCCAGCAGCGGCAAATGACCACGTCCAGTGCCGCCAATGTCCATGCGCTGGCCATCGAAGGCAATTTCGACGACTGCCAGGGCATGCTCAAGGACATGTTCAACGACCACGGCTTCCGCGACCGGGTGGCGCTGTCGGGCGTCAACTCGATCAACTGGGCGCGCATCATGGCCCAGATCGTCTATTATTTCTCGTCCGCCCTGTCGCTCGGGAGCCCTGACCGGCCGGTCTCCTTCACCGTGCCGACGGGGAACTTCGGCGACATCTTCGCCGGTTACGCCGCCAAGAAGATGGGCCTGCCGATCGAGCGGCTGGTCATCGCCACCAACGACAACGACATCCTCGCCCGCACGCTGGAGAGCGGCGAATACCGCATGAAGGGCGTGGTGGCGACGACGTCGCCGTCGATGGACATCCAGGTCTCTTCCAATTTCGAGCGGCTGCTGTTCGAGGCCGGCGGCCGCAACGCCGGCACGGTGCGCCGCTACATGGCGTCGCTGAAGCAGTCTGGCGCCTTCACCATCGACGACAAGGACATGAAGAGAATACGCAGCGAATTCGACGCCGGCCGCGCGACCACCGACGAGATCGCGGCGACGATCCGCGCGACGCTCGAGGGCAGCGGCTACCTGCTCGACCCGCATACGGCCGCCGGTGTTCGCGTGGCCGGCGGCCATCCTTCGGGTGAAACGCCGATGATCGTGCTCGGCACGGCCCATCCGGCCAAGTTCCCGGCAGCCGTCGAGGCGGCCTGCGGTGTGATCCCGGCGCTGCCGGCATGGCTTGCGGACTTGATGCAAGCCGACGAAAAGTTCACGGTACTTCCATCGGACCTGAAAATGGTGGAAGATTACATAAGCCACCGTGCGCGGGCAGCGCATCAGAGGTAGCGCAGGGAGTGAAGTCCATATGAGTGTTGAGGTAAGCCGTCTGTCGAACGGCCTGACGGTCGCCACCGAAACGCTTCCAAACCTTGAATCCGTCGCTCTCGGCACCTGGGTCAAGTCCGGGGCGCGAAACGAGCGCGACGAAGAGCATGGCATGGCCCATCTGCTCGAGCACATGGCCTTCAAGGGAACAAAGCGGCGCAGCGCCTTCGAGATCGCCTCGGAGATCGAGAACGTCGGCGGCGAGATCAACGCGGCCACCAGCGTCGAGACCACGTCCTTCTACGCCCGCGTGCTTTCCGACGACGTGCCGCTGGCGGTCGATATCCTCGCCGACATCCTGCAGGAATCGGAATTCGACCCCGACGAGCTCGCCCGCGAGCAGCACGTCATCCTGCAGGAGATCGGCGCCGCGCACGACACGCCCGACGACATCGTCTTCGACCGGTTCACCGAGACGGCTTTCCGCCACCAGACGATCGGCCGTTCCATCCTGGGCACGCCGGAGACGGTGAAATCCTTCACCTCGAAGCAGCTCCACGACTTCATGGAGCGCCAGTACGGTGCCGAGCGCATGGTGATGGTCGCCGCCGGCGACATCAGGCACGACGACTTCGTGCGCGAGGTGGAGAAGCGGCTCGGCGGCTTCCGCAGCAAGGCCGACAGCACGGCGCCCCGTTATGCCCAATATGTCGGCGGCGACTTCCGCGAGAACCGTGACCTGATGGACGCGCAGATCGTGCTCGGCTTCGAGGGCCGCGCCTATCATGTGCGCGACTTCTACGCCAGCCAGGTGCTTTCCATGATCCTCGGCGGCGGCATGTCGTCCCGCCTCTTCCAGGAAGTCCGCGAAAAGCGCGGCCTGTGCTACTCGGTCTACGCCTTCCATTGGGGCTTTTCCGACACCGGCATCTTCGGCGTCCACGCCGCCACCGGCCAGCAGGACATCGACCGGCTGGTGCCGGTCATCATCAACGAGCTGGAGCGGGCCGGCGACAGGATCGGCAAGGACGAGCTCGACCGCGCCCGCGCCCAGTATCGCGCCGGACTGATCATGTCGGGCGAGAGTGCGGCCAGCCGCGCCTCGCAGATCGCCCGGCAGTTGCTGCTGTTCGGCCGGCCGATCCCCAAGGAAGAGCTGATGGAGCGGCTGTCCGCGCTGACGGTGGACCGGCTGACCGACCTTTCGGCGCGCCTGTTCTCAACCAAGCCGACCCTCACCGCGGTCGGTCCGGTCGGAACCCTGGCGCCCTACGAAGCCGTGCTGGACGCCCTGCCGCGGTCCCACGCGACGGCGCATCGCCTCGCCGTCTGACGGCCTCCCGCCGCCGTGTTCGCGCTTCCTTTCTTCCGCCGCGACCTGCCGGTTCTGAAAGGCGGCAAGGTGACGCTGCGCGTGCCGCTCGCCAACGATTACACGGCATGGGCCGGGCTTCGTGGCGAGAGCCGCGCCTTTCTCGAAAAATGGGAACCGCGCTGGGCGGCGGACGAGCTGGAGCGCGCAGCGTGGCGCCATCGCCTTGGACGCTACCGCGAGGATTACGCCCAGGGCACGGCCATCGCCTTCTTCATCTTCGAGCGAGAGCACGGCAAGCTTGCCGGCGGCATCACGCTGGGCAACATCCGCCACGGCGTCTCGCAGAGCGGGCATATCGGTTACTGGATGGGCGAACGCTATGCCGGCCGCGGCCTGATGACCGACGCCGTCAACGTGCTGGTTCGCTTCGCCTTCGACAGGTTGCGGTTGCACCGGGTGGAAGCCGCCTGTATTCCCGACAACGTCCGCTCGATCCGCGTGCTTGAAAAAGCCGGATTCCAGCGCGAAGGACTGCTGCGGTCGTTCCTCAAGATCAACGGCTCGTGGCAGGACCACTACCTCTACGCACGGATCGTCGACGACGGACCGGGCAGCAGCAAGAAGGACTGATTCTTGACTTTTCCGGCGCGAATACGATCGCTGCTCGCCTTCGTCCTCGCGACGGTCACGCTGCTTGGCGCAATCTCCCAGGCCTTCGCCATAGAGCCGATCAAGATCGCCCGCGACGACGTGGCGCTGGACCTGTCGCGCGCGGTGGAAATCTACCGCAACCAGGGCGACAATTTCCAGGTTTCCACAGCTCCCGGCTCCGACGGCATCGTACGGCGCATCGAGGTCGAGGCCAACGACAAGCGCTCGACCGGCGACTGGGCCGTGTTCGCGCTTGCCAACACCACAGACCAGCAGCTCGACCGGCTGATCGTCGCGCCGCATTTCAGGCTGGTCAATTCCGGCATCTTCTGGCCGGACATGGGTTCGACGCGCATCGCGGCCATCACGCCGAGCGAAGGCTTCGCGCTCGACCGGCAGACCAGCCCCGACGCCGACGTCTTCCGCGTGACCCTCAATCCGGGCACCGTCGTCACCTTCGTGGCGGAACTCGCCTCGCCCAAGCTGCCGCAGGTCTATCTGTGGGAGCCCGAGGCCTACAAGGACACGGTGAACTCCTACACGCTCTATCGCGGCATCGTCATCGGCATCGCCGGGCTGCTGGCCCTGTTCCTCACCATCCTCTTCGTCGTCAAGGGAACTTCGATGTTTCCGGCCACGGCGGCGCTGGCCTGGGCGGTGCTGGCCTATATCTGCGTCGATTTCGGCTTCCTCAACAAGATCATCGAGATTTCGCCCGGCAACGAGCAGATGTGGCGGGCCGGAACCGAGGTGGCGCTGGCGGCGACATTCGTGGTGTTCCTGTTCGCATATCTCAATTTGAACCGATGGCATGGCCATTTCAGCTACGGCGCGGTTCTGTGGATTCTCGGCCTGCTGCTGATAGCCGGCGTGGCGATCATCGATCCGGCGGTGGCGGCCGGCATCGCGCGACTGTCCTTCGCCGCTACGGCGCTGACGGGCCTCGGCCTGATCGTCGTGCTCGGCCTGCGCGGCTACGATCGCGCCATCATGCTCATTCCAAGCTGGGTCATGGTGCTGATCTGGATGGTCGGGTCGTGGATGGCGATCACCGGCATGCTGGACAACGACATCGCCCAGCCGGCGCTGGGCGGCGGCCTGATCCTCATCATCCTCCTGATCGGCTTCACGGTCATGCAGCACGCATTCGCCGGCGGCGCGCTGCACCAGGGCCTGTTCTCGGACCTCGAGCGCCAGGCGCTCGCCGTCTCGGGCTCGGGCGACACGGTGTGGGACTGGGACGTGCTGCGCGACCGGGTGGTCACGCGGCCCGACATCAGCCTCGAACTCGGCCTGGCGCCCAACAGCCTCGGCGGGGCCGCCCGCAACTGGCTTCCGGTTCTGCACTCGGACGACCGCGACACGTTCCGCACGACGCTGGACGTGGTGCTGGAGCACCGCAGGGGCAAGATCGCCCAGAACTTCCGCCTGCGCGGCGCCGACGGGCATTACCACTGGTTCGCGCTGCGCGCCCGGCCGGTGATCGGCTCGGACGGCGAGGTGATCCGCTGCGTCGGCACGATGGTCGACGTCACCGAGCAGAAGAAGTCGGAGGAACGCCTGCTGCACGACGCCGTGCACGACAATCTGACCGGACTTCCCAACCGGGAGCTGTTCATGAACCGGCTGGAGGCGATCATCTCCATCGCGCGCACCGAGGAGAAGGTGCGGCCGACCGTTTTCGTGGTCGACATCGACCGCTTCAAGCAGGTCAATGACGGGCTCGGCATCTCGGCGGGAGACACGATCCTCCTGACCGTGGCGCGGCGACTGCACCGGCTGCTGAAACCGAAGGACTCGCTGTCGCGCTTCGCGGGCGACCAGTTCGCCCTGATGCTTCTGTCCGAGCAGGATCCGGCGCGCATCGCCTCGATTGCGGAAGCGGTCAAGCACGCCATCAGCGCGCCGATCACCTTCGCCAAGCGCGAGATCGTTCTCACCGCCTCGATCGGCCTCATCACCTGGACGTCCGAGCAGGTGTCCGCCGAGGACCTGGTCAAGGACGCCGAGCTTGCCATGCACCAGGCCAAGCGTTTCGGCGGCGACCGCATCGAGCCGTTCCGGCCCGCCTTCCGCACCATCGGCACGGACCGGCTGCAGTTCGAGTCGGACCTCAGGCGCGCCATCGAGCGCAAGGAATTCACGCTGGCCTACCAGCCGATCATAAGGCTGGAGGACAACAGCGTGGCCGGCTTCGAGGCGCTGCTGCGCTGGGACCATCCGCGCCGCGGCATGATCCCGCCCGCCGACTTCATCCCGGTGGCCGAGAATTGCGGCCTGATCGTCCAGCTCGGCCTGTTCGCCATGCAGAAGGCCGCCGACGATCTCGCCGCCTGGCAAAAGCAGATCGGCGATGCGCCGCTGTCGGTCTCCGTCAACCTCTCCAGCCGGCAGCTGATCCGCCGCGACCTGGTCAGCGACGTCCGCTCCGTGATCGCGCGGTCGAACCTCAAGGCGCGCTGCCTGCGCCTCGAACTCACCGAATCGCTGGTGATGGACAACCCCGAGCAGACCGCCCATGTGCTGACCAAGCTGAAGCAGCTCGGCATCGGGCTTTCGCTGGACGACTTCGGCACCGGCTATTCCTCGCTCGCCTATCTCACGCGCTTTCCGTTCGACACGATCAAGATCGACAAGAGTTTCCTCGACGACACCTCGCCCAAGCGCACGGTGCTGATCCGCTCCATGGTCAACATGGCGCACGAACTCGGCCTGTCCGTGGTTGCCGAAGGCATCCGCGACCAGAGCGACGGACTGGAGCTCAGGCAGATGGGCTGCGAATACGTCCAGAGCTTCTCGTTCGGCGCGCCGATGGCCGGCGACGCCGCGCTGAAGCTTTTGAAGGAACAATACCCGCTGACGCCGGCATAAGCGCTTTCTTCGTCGTCACGGCCCAAGCCGTTCGGACCCCGGTCGAGGCTCATTCGTCATCCGAAGGCTCGTTCGTCATCCCGGCCAAGAGAGCCCCCGGGTCCAGCCTTTGGCTGGCCCGAGGACAGGCTCCGCGACCGCGAGCCGGGATCCATTCCGTGACTTTGCATATGTTCCGGAATGGATCCCGGACAGCCTTGCGTCGCTGCGCACCGCCAAGCTTCCGGGATGACGGCTCAAATCCTACAGATACCAAGCACCGCTTGGCGATTGAGGAACATGCGCCTCAGGCGTGGCCGGCGGCCGTGCTCAGATGCGTCGGGTCGATGCCGATGGAGGCCAGCAGGCGGTCGTATTTGCGCTCTATGTCGGAATCGAACAGGAATTCCGGCGTGGCCGGGCAGGTCAGCCAGCCATTCTCGGCGATCTCGGTCTCGAGCTGCCCCGCACCCCAGCCGGAGTAGCCGAGCGCCATCAGCGCATGGCGCGGGCCACGGCCGGCCGATATGGCGCGCAGGATATCGACGGTCGCCGTCAGGCAGATGTCCCCCGCCACGGGCAGGGACGATTCCACCCGATAGTCCCCGGTGTGCAGGACGAAGCCGCGGCTGCGGTCCACCGGGCCGCCGTTGCGCACCACGAAATCGCGCGCCTGCCTGGGCAGGCGGATCGCCTCCTGCTCGTCCATGATGCCGAGCTGGACCAGAAGATCGGGAAAAAGCATCTGCTGCGTCTGATTGATGATCAGGCCCATCGCGCCCTCGTCGCTGTGGGCGCAGATATAGATCACCGTGCGCGCGAACCGGTCGTCCTTCATGCCGGGCATGGCGATGAGGAACTGGTCGTCGAGAAAGCCGCCGCTCTCGTCCGGTTTCTTGGTGCGCAAAAGATCCATGATCGAAGCGTAACGCGTTTCATGCCCGTATTAAAGACGTACGATGGCAGGACGCGGTTCGCGCGACGCGCCGTGTCCTGCGGGAAGGTCACGCAAATATGATGCACGCGCGACGGCGGACGCTGTTGCGTCGCCACAAAGGCGCGGTCAAATCGCGGCCATGAAAAACTCGACTCTGCTCCTTTCCGGCGCTTTCGCTTTGCTGGCCGCCGCCGGCCCGGCGGTCGCCGCCTCGTCCGACTGGGCGACCAGCGAAGGCGGCCGCGTCCGGCTGGTCACCAGCGGCCTGCCGGATGCGAACGGCAACCTCCAGGGCGCACTGGACATCCAGCTCAAGCCCGGCTGGAAGACCTATTGGCGCGATCCGGGCGACAGCGGCGTGCCGCCGCAGCTCGACGTTTCGGCCAGCACCAATGTCTCGGGCGCCGAGATGTCGTTTCCCGCGCCCCAGCGCCATGACGACGGCTACGGGCAATGGTCCGGCTACAGCCATTCGGTGGCCTTGCCGATCAGCTTCACCGTTCCCTCGCCGGGGAAGAAGACAACCGTCGCGGCCGACGTGTTCCTGGGCGTGTGCGAGACGATCTGCATTCCCTTGCAGGCGCGCCTGACGGTCGATCCTGCTACCGACCCGGACAATGCGGACGACGCGAAGACGCTCAAGGCGGCCCTCGCGGCCCTGCCGGCCGACGCCGGCGACGCCTTCGGCGCGAAGCAGCTCTCGGCGACCCACGAGAGCGTGACCATCGAGGCCACCGTGCCCGGCGATCCGGCCGCCGCTGACCTCTTCGTGGCGGGCGACGACGACTACATGCTCGGTCCTCCGACCCGCGAGACGAAGGACGGCAAGCTACTGTTCACCGTGCCTATCCTCGACCGCCCGTCCTCGACGCCGACCGGCGGTGGCCTCCACTACACGCTGACCGGCTCAACCGGCGCCGTCCGCGGCCTGCTGCCCTACCCGTGAACGGCGTTGCGGCGGCATCGATAGTCCGCTATCGCTTCGGCACCTTCCTTCCATATCAGCGAGGATTTCGATGACCATCTCCGTTGGCGACAAGCTGCCCGACGCGACGTTCAAGACCATGACCGCCGACGGCGCGAGGGAGGTTTCCACCTCTGACGTCTTCGCCGGCAAGAAGGTGGTGCTGTTCGCGGTGCCGGGCGCGTTCACGCCGACCTGCTCCAACAACCACCTGCCGGGCTATCTGGAGAACCATGACGCCATCCTGGCGCGCGGCGTCGACACAATCGCCGTGGTCGCCGTCAACGACGTCCATGTCATGGGCGCCTGGTCACGCTTCAGCGGCGGCGAGGGCAAGATCCTCTACCTGGCCGACGGCAACGGCGATTTCGTCAAGGCGATCGGGCTGGACGCGGATTTTTCCGCCAACGGCATGGGCCTGCGCTCCAAGCGTTTCTCGATGGTCGTCGAGGACGGCAAGGTCACGGCGCTCAACGTCGAGGACAAGCCGGGCGTCGGCGTTTCCGGCGCGGCGCATATCCTGGGACAGCTCTGACGAACGCAGTTCCGCTGGTCCGGCTCAATAGCTCTGGGTCGAACGGCGGGGGCGTTTGGCGGGCGACCGGGACGCGGTCGCCTTCGCGGCGCCGCCGCCTGATGCCTTCGGCGACGCAATCGCGGACTTCGCCGGCTTCTTCTTGAACGGCGCCATGCCTTCGCGCGCCAGTTCGTCCGCGCGCTCGTTCTCCGGATGGCCGGCATGGCCCTTGACCCAGTGCCACTCGACCTGATGGCGGCGGCGCGCTTCGTCGAGCGCCTGCCAAAGTTCCGCGTTCTTGACCGGCTGTTTCGAGGCGGTGCGCCAGCCGTTGCGCTTCCAGCCCTCGATCCAGCCCGAAATGCCGTCCTTGACGTAGCTCGAGTCCGTATAGAGATCGACTTTGGTGCCTTCCTTGATGGCGTTGAGCGCGTTGATGGCCGCCATCAGTTCCATGCGGTTGTTGGTGGTCAGCGCCTCGCCGCCGGAGAGTTCGCGCATGGCGCCGTCATTGGCGCCTTCGCTGCGCAGGCGCAACACTGCGCCCCAGCCGCCGGGTCCCGGATTGCCGGAGCAGGCGCCGTCCGTATAGGCCTCGACCCGCCTCACGCCGCCGCTCCGTCGAGTTCGAGCCCGTATTCGGTCGGCGAGGCGACCTGCCGGTGGAAGCGCATGCGGCGCAGATATTCCAGCGGATCCTTCTTCACCACCAGGCTGCCGGCCGGTGTGTTCAGCCAGTCGTAGAGGCGCGTCAGCATGAAGCGCAGCGCCGAACCGCGCGCCAGCATGGGAAGGGCCTGTGCCTCGGCTGAAGACAGGGGCCGGACCGAATTGTAGCCGGAAAGCAGCGCCCTGCCCTTGGTCAGGTTGAAGGCATTGTCCTTCTCGAAGCACCAGGCGTTGAGGCAGACCGCCACGTCGTAGGCCAGCAGGTCGTTGCAGGCGAAATAGAAGTCGATCAGCCCCGACAGGCGCTTGCCGAGGAAGAACACGTTGTCGGGGAACAGATCCGCATGGATGACGCCCGCCGGCAGATCGGTCGGCCAGCCGGCCTCGAGCGCGCCGAGTTCGGCCTCGACCTCGGCGCAAAGGCCGCTTTCCACCTCATCGGCGCGACCGCGCGCGCGTTCCCACAAGGGCCGCCAGCCCGAAACCGACAGCGCGTTCGATCGCCTCAAGTCGAAATCCAGGCCGGCCACGTGCATGGCGGCCAGCGCCTTGCCGACCTCGCGGCAGTGCTCGACGGTCGGGCGCCGCATCCACATGCCTTCCAGGAAGGTGACGATCGCCGCCGGTCGGCCGGCCAGTTCGCCGATCGCGCCGCCGTCGCGCCGCCTGACCGGCAGCGGGCAATTAATGCCCTTTTCCGAGAGATGCTGCATCAGCCCGACGAAGAACGGCAGGTCGTCGCGGTTCACCCGCTTCTCGTAGAGCGTGAGGATGTAGGACCCGCTCGACGTGTGGAGGAGAAAATTGGAATTCTCCACGCCTTCGGCGATGCCCTTGTAGGAGAGCAGTTCGCCGATCTCGTAGTCGCGCAGAAAGGCGGCGAGCTCGATCTCGGAAATATCGGTGTAGACCGCCACGCTCAGCGCGCTCCGTTGACGAAGGCCATGTCGGCGGCCGTGAGTTCGACGTCGCGGAGCACGCGCATCACCGGAAAATCCTCCGTCTCGGTCGCCGTCACCGCCAGTTCCACCGAGACGTCGAAGCGGGCACGGAAGGCGTCGATGATCTCGTCGACGATGATCTCGGGGGCCGAGGCCCCGGCCGACAGGCCGAGCGTGGCGATGGTGCCGATCTCGTCCCACGGAATGTCGTCGGCGCGCTGCACCAGCAGCGACATGGCAGCGCCGGCGCGTTCGGCGACCTCGACCAGCCGGCGCGAGTTCGAGGAATTGGGAGCTCCGACGATAAGGAACAGATCGGCGCCGGGCGCCGTCTCCTTCACCGCTTCCTGGCGGTTCGTCGTGGCGTAGCAGATCGATTCGGCGGCGGGCGCCTGAAGGTCGGGGAAGCGTTCCTGCAAGGCGCGGATGATGCCGGCCGTGTCCTCGACGGACAGCGTCGTCTGGGTGACGAAGCCGAGCGCCGAAGGGTCTGCGGGCGTGAAGGTCGCGGCGTCGGCTTCCGTTTCGATCAGCGTCACCGCGCCGTCCGGCAACTGCCCCATCGTGCCGATCACCTCGGGATGGCCGGCATGGCCGATCAGCAGCACATGGCGGCCCAGACGCTGGTGGCGCATGGCCTGCTTGTGCACCTTCGACACCAGCGGGCAGGTCGCGTCGAGATAGAACAGGTTTCGTGCCATCGCGTCCGCCGGCACCGACTTCGGCACACCGTGCGCGGAAAACACCACCGGGCTCTCGCGATGCTCCGGCGGGATTTCGGAAAGCTCCTCGATGAAGACGGCGCCGAGATTTTGCAGGCCCTCGACCACGTAGCGGTTGTGCACGATCTCGTGGCGCACATAGACGGGCGCGCCGTATTTCTTCAGCGCCAGCACGACGATCTGGATGGCACGGTCGACGCCGGCGCAGAAGCCGCGCGGCTGGCAAAGGCGGATCGTCAAAGGCGGTTTCGTATGCAGCATGATCTCGGGCATCCGGACAGTGCGGACATGAGGGGCGCACCCCTGCCCTGTCAAGGGCGCACAGCCATTGAAGTTCTAGCCCGGCGCTAGACTGCCGGTTGGGAGCGACGCCTCAGCCAGACGAACACCACGCCGACCAGCGCCGCCGCGAGGCCGTACCAGGTGATGGCGTATTGGAGATGGTTGTTCGGCAGATCGACGATGGTGACGCCGCCGACCGGCAGGCCGCCGGGATTGGGCGTCTTGTCGGCATCCACGAAGAGGGGCAGCACATGGGCATCGGCCGGCAGGCCGGAACTCGCCGTCATGGCGTGCAGGTCCTTCCAGAAGAAGATGTTCTTGTCCGTCTCGTTGTCGGGCACGAACGAGGAGGGTTTTCCCGTCAGTTCGACACGCAGCAGGCCGGTAACGGCGACGCGGCCCGAAACCTGGCCTTGCGGGCGCGTGGCGGGGTCCTGGCGGCCGTCCGGCACGAAGCCGCGATTGACGAACAGCCAGTCGCCGTCATCGAGCTTGAGCGGCGTGTAGACGTAGAACCCCGGCTCGCCATCATAGGTCGCCAGGAAGTGGCGCTCGAAGCGATGCTCGAACGCGCCTTCCACCCGGACCGGGCGGTATTCCTGTTTCGCGAGGCCGGGATCGGCCTTAAGCGCGGGCACGAGTTCGACCGGCGGCATGGCCATGCGCTCGCGGATCGTGGCGAGCAGGCCTTCCTTCCAGTGCAGGCGTTGGACCTGCCACGTGCCGAGGCCGATCAGGATGACGAAGGCGAGTGCCGACGCGGCGAGCACCGGCCAGGCGCGCTGCCGGCGCCCAGGCACGCGATCGACGCTCATTGCGGGCGGTCCAACCTGCCTTCGGCGGCGCTCTTGGCGTACTGCATGGCGATGAGCACGCCCTTGATCAGCCTGAGCGAGACGAGGCTGAGGATAAGCGTCAGCGGAATCCACAGCAGGAAGTGCACCCACAGCGGTGGATTGTAGGAAACCTCCATCCACAGCGCCAGCCCGACCACGATGAAGCCGATGATGAGGATGACGAAGACGGCCGGGCCGTCACCGGCATCGGCGAACGAATAGTCGAGCCCGCAATTGTGGCACTCCTTGCCGACGGTGAGGAAGCCGGAGAAAAGCCGGCCCTCGCCGCAGCGCGGGCAGCGGCCTTTCAGCCCGGCCGAAACCGGTTCGATCGGCGGCCAGATGGCCTTGTCCTCGTTCTCGCTCATGACAAATCTCCTGCCGCAGCGCCGGGAAAAAGCAAAAAGGCGGCCGCATCTGCGCGGCCGCCCCCGAAACCCATGTCTTCGTCGCTCAGCCGGCGTGCTCGATGACGGCGCCTGCCGAAGCCCACACATAGATGCAGGCGAACAGGAACAGCCATACCACGTCGACGAAGTGCCAGTACCAGGCCGCGGCCTCGAAACCGAAATGCTGTTTCGGGGTGAAGTCGCCGCGGATGGCGCGGATCAGGCAGACGGCCAGGAAGATGGTGCCGATGATGACGTGGAAGCCGTGGAAGCCGGTCGCCATGAAGAAGGTCGCGCCATAGATGGAATCCTTGAAGCCGAACGGCGCGTGCATGTACTCGTATGCCTGCACGAAGGAGAACAGGATGCCGAGACCGACGGTCAGCACGAGGCCGTTGATGAGCCCCTTGCGGTCGCCGTGGATCAGCGAATGGTGCGCCCAGGTCACCGTCGTGCCGGACAGAAGCAGGATGATGGTGTTGTAGAGAGGCAGGTGGAAGGGATCGAGGACCTCCATGCCCTTCGGCGGCCACACCCCGCCGGTGAAGGCGGCGCGGGCGACCTGCGAGGCCTCGTTGGGAAAGAGGCTGGCATCGAAGAACGCCCAGAACCAGGCGACGAAGAACATCACCTCGGAGGCGATGAACATGATCATGCCGTAGCGCAGGTGAAGCGAGACCACGCGGGTATGATGACCCTCATGGGCTTCCTTGATGGTGTCCGACCACCAGGAGAACATCACGTAGAGCACGACCAGCAGGCCGACGAAGAACAGCCAGGGCGAAGCGATGTTGACACCGAAGAGGTGGAATTCGTTGCCCTTCATGTACTGCATCCAGGCGACGCCGCCGATCGCCATGATCAGCGCGCCTATCGATGCCAGGAACGGCCAGGGGCTCGGACTGACGAGATGATAATCGTGATGCGGTTTCGCGTGTGCCTCGGCCATGTCAGCCCCCCAGTGTTCCTGCGGTATCGGTGGTTTTTCCGCTTCCTGCCTCCGGCGCGGCTGCGACCGGCTTGTTCCCCTCAACGGCGAACATCGTATAGGAGAGCGTGATGGTCTTGATGTTCTTCAGTTCCGGCGCATTGACGATGTCGGGATCGACATAGAAGATCACCGGCATGTCGGCCGTCTCGCCAGGCTGCAGCGTCTGGTCGGTGAAGCAGAAGCACTGGATCTTGTTGAAGTAGGCTCCGGCCAGGTCCGGCGCGACATTGAACGTGGCGCGGCCGGTGACCGGCTTGTCGGACAGGTTCACAGCCTTGTAGTGGGCCTGGCCCGTCGCGCCGATCTTGAGGGTGATGGAGCGCTTGACCGGCTGGAACTGCCAGGGGATCTCGACCGCGTTGGCGTCGAAACGGATGGTGATGTCGCGGTCCAGGACCTTGCCGGCATAGCTCTGTTCCGCGCGCCGCGTGGTGCCGCCGTAGCCGGTCGCCTGGCAGAACATCGAATAGAGCGGCACCGCCGCATAGGCCATGCCGATCATTCCCGCGAAGCAGGCGAAGCACGCCAGCGCGATGACGCGGTTGGAATTGCCGCCGCGGGGTGTGTTGTTTTCGGGTGCCGTCATCGTGCCCTCACATCGACCGCTCGAAAACGGCAGGGGCGAATTTCACGATCGTCGCCAGGTAGAAGATGATGACGAGCGCACCGAGCGCCAGCCCGATAGCAATCGACCGGTTGCGGCGCGCCTTCTTCTGCCGCTCCGTCAGCGTGACCAGCTCCAGCTTGTCGTCGGCCATCGTCATGCTCCACCCGCGGCAGCCAGCATCCGCTCGACCACGCTGTCGGCCAGATAGGCCGCGAAGACGGCAAAGAGATAAAGCAGGGAATAGCCGAACAGCGCCTTGGCCGGCCGCATGACGCGGTCGCTGTCGGGCATGCGCAACACCTTCCAGGCATACCAGACGAAGCCGGCGCCGAGCAGCGCGGCGGCGAGCCCATAGGCGGCGCTGGCGTAGCCCAGCAGCCACGGCGCGACGCCGACAGGCGCCAACAGCAGCGCATAGGCGAAAATCTGGCGGCGTGTCGAGGCCTCGCCCGCCACATTGGGCAGCATCGGAATGCCGGCCCGCTCGTAGTCCTGGCTCTTGAACAGCGCCAGCGCCCAGAAATGCGGCGGCGTCCACAGGAAGATGATGAGGAAGAGGATGACGCTTTCGAGGCTGACCGAACCGGTCACGGCGGCCCAGCCGATCACCGGCGGGATCGCGCCGGCGGCGCCGCCGATGACGATGTTCTGCGGCGTCCAGCGCTTCAGCCACATCGTGTAGACGACGGCGTAGAAGAAGATGGTGAAGGCGAGCAGCGCGGCCGAAAGCCAGTTGACCAGCACGCCCAGCGTCATCACCGACAGGGCCGACAGCACGAGGCCGAAGCTCAGCGCCTCGCCGGGCGTGACGCGGCCGGACGGCACGGGCCGGCTTGCGGTGCGCGTCATCACGGCGTCGATGTCGGCGTCGTACCACATGTTGAGCGCGCCCGACGCGCCGGCGCCGATGGCGATGGCCAGAATGGCGATCACCGCGATGGCCGGATTGATGGGAGTGGGCGCGGCGACCAGGCCGACGAACGCGGTGAAGACCACGAGCGACATGACGCGCGGCTTCAGGAGGGCGAAGAAATCGCCCGCGGTCGCTTCCGACATGCGGAAGCCCGTCTCCTCCATCCGGGTTTCGTCAACAAGGGCCATGCGTACTCAAAATCCGCTTCTTCCGTCTGGCCGAAACCGCCGGGGTGCCGGCGGTTCCGTCTGGCATCGAAATGCCGCTTACTTGATCTTCGGCAGTTCTTCCCACTGGTGGAAGGGCGGCGGCGAAGGCAGCTGCCATTCCAGGGTCGTCGCGCCCTCACCCCAGGGGTTGGCACCGGCGATGCGCTTCTTCTGGAAGGCCTCGAAGACGCCGAACAGGAAGATCAGGACGCCGACGCCGGAGATGTAGGAGCCGATGGAGGAAATATGGTTCCAGGCGGCGAAAGCGTCGGGATAGTCGATATAGCGGCGCGGCATGCCCGACAGGCCGAGGAAATGCTGCGGGAAAAACACCAGGTTCACGCCGATGAACGTCACCCAGAAATGGGTGCGGGCGATCAGCGGCGAATACATGTAGCCGCTCATCTTCGGGAACCAGTAGTACCAGCCGGCGAAGATGGCGAACACCGAACCCAGCGACATCACATAGTGGAAGTGCGCCACCACGTAATAGGTGTCATGCACCGCGCGGTCGAAGCCGGCATTGGCGAGCTGCACGCCGGTGACGCCGCCGATTGTGAACAGGAAGATGAAGGCGATCGCCCACAGCATCGGCGTGCGCAGCGAGATGGAGCCGCCCCACATCGTCGCGATCCACGAGAAGATCTTCACGCCCGTCGGCACCGCGATGACCATGGTGGCGAAGACGAAATAGCGCTGCGCGTCGAGCGACAGGCCGGTGGTGAACATGTGGTGCGCCCAGACCACGAAGCCGACGCCGCCGATCGCGACCATGGCGTAGGCCATGCCGAGATAGCCGAACACCGGCTTCTTCGAGAAGGTCGAGACGATATGGCTGATGATGCCGAAGCCGGGCAGGATCAGGATGTAGACTTCCGGGTGGGCGAAGAACCAGAACAGGTGCTGGAACAGGATCGGGTCGCCACCGTTTTCGGGCACGAAGAAGGCGGTGCCGAAATTGCGGTCGGTCAACAGCATGGTGATGCCGCCCGCCAGAACCGGCAGCGACAGCAGCAGCAGGAACGCCGTGACCAGAACGGACCAGGCGAACAGCGGCATCTTGTGCAGCGTCATGCCGGGCGCGCGCATGTTGAAGATGGTGGTGATGAAGTTGATGGAGCCCAGGATCGACGACGCGCCGGCGATGTGGAGCGCCAGAATGGCCAGGTCCATGGCCGGCCCCGGCTGACCGCTGGTGGAAAGCGGCGGATAGATGGTCCAGCCGCCGCCCACGCCGTAGGCGCCGGGGGCGCTCGGCACGAACATGGAGATGATGAGCAGCAGCAACGCCGGCGGCAGCAGCCAGAACGAGATGTTGTTCATGCGCGGGAAGGCCATGTCCGGCGCGCCGATCATGATCGGCACCATCCAGTTGGCGAAGCCGCCGATCAGCGCCGGCATGACCATGAAGAAGATCATGATGAGGCCGTGGGCGGAGGTGAAGGCATTGTACATGCTCTTGCCGCCGTCCACGGCGGCGGCCGGATCCATGCCGTAGACCATCTGCGCCAAGCCAGTGAAGATCTGGATGCCCGGCTCGGCCAACTCCATGCGCATCATGACCGACAGGAAGCCGCCGATGCAGCCGGCGATGATCGCGAAGATCAGGTAGAGCGTGCCGATGTCCTTGTGATTGGTCGAGTAGACCCAGCGGACCCAGCCACGGGGCCTGTGGTCGTGATGATCATCGTGCGCTGCAGCGTGAGCCATCTTCCGCTCCGTTCCCTATCTTGCGTGCCGCGGCATCAATTGCCGGCGGCGGCTACCTTGTTGGTTCCGTCGACCTCGGCCATCAGCGCCTTGTTGGCGCCGTCGAGGTCGGCCTTGGCCGCGGTCAGCCAGGCCTTGTATTGCTCGTCCGAGACCACCCGGATGGCGATCGGCATGAAGGCATGATCCTTGCCGCACAGTTCGGAGCACTGGCCGTAATACAGGCCCTCCTTCTCGGGCTTGAACCAGACCTCGTTGATGCGCCCAGGCACGGCGTCGGTCTTGACGCCGAAGGCGGGCATGGCGAAGGCGTGGATGACGTCGGTGGCCGTCACCAGCACGCGGGTCAACTCGTTCACCGGAACGACCAGCTCGTGATCGACCGTCAGCAGGCGCGGATAGACCGCCATGTCCTGCTTGCCGGCGGCGGCGCGGTCGGCGTCCTCCAGAATGGCGGAGTTGTAGGAGAGCGGATCGTCGACCTGGTATTCATAGTCCCAGTTCCACTGGTTCGCCGTCGCCTTGACGGTGAGCGTCGGCTCCTCGGTCGGCGTGTATTGCGCCGTGAGCAGCTGGAAGGACGGGACGGCGATGAACAAAAGCACGATCACCGGCCCGACGGTCCAGATCACCTCGATCAGCGTGTTGTGGCTGGTGCGCGACGGGGTCGGATTGACGCTCTCGCGGAACTTGATGATGCAATAGGCCAGCAGCGCAAGGACCAGAAGCGTGATCGGCCCGATGAACCAGAGCGTGTAGTGCTCGAACCACGTCATCTGGCGCATGATGTCGGTGGCCGCAGGCTGGAAATTCATTTCCCAGGGCTTCGGCTGGGCGGCCTCGGCCGCGCCGCTCGTCAGCAATGCGGCGACGGCGCCGGCGCCTGCAAAAAACTTTTTCTTCGCGCTCATCATCTCCCCCGCGACACGGCCGCAAGTACAAGGACCGGCGGAACGGGAATCCCCGACCGTCCGGTTCTGGTTCAAACCATACTCTTTTTCCCGTCGCAAGAAAGGAGCGGCCGAATCCGTGCGGCATTTTTGCGCGCAAAGCATGGCAAGGCTCGCCATGCGGATCGGCCAACCCGGGCCGGAGGCGGGCGGCGCCCCGCTTTTGCGGCCGATTCGGCCATTTCGCGAGAAGAATTCCGCATTGCGGCCTTATTCGGACGCGATTGAGCGGCTCGCCGTGCTTTTCTGGAACCTGTACGCGGCTTAAAGTGTGGTGATTCGGCAACGGAGCCTCCATGACCCATCGGTTTTCGAGCATCCTGGTCAAGGTTTTCTTCCTGGCCGCCCTTGCGGCGATATGCGGCTTCACGGCTGCACAGGCGGCACAGCCCAGCGGAACCGTGAAGTCCAAGCACGGCGCATGGTCGATCATCTGCGACACGCCCGCCGGGGCAAGTTCCGAACAGTGCGTCATGATGCAGAACGTCGTGGCCGAGGACCGGCCGGAAATGGGGCTGTCGGTGGTCGTGCTGCGCACCGCCGACAACAAGGCCGAGATCCTGCGCGTGCTGGCACCGCTCGGCGTGCTGCTGCCCAACGGCCTCGGCCTCAACGTCGACGGCAAGGACATCGGCCGCGCCTATTTCGTGCGCTGCTTCCAGGACGGCTGCTACGCCGAGGTCATCCTCGAAAAGCCGCTGCTGGATACGCTCAAGATCGGCAAGTCGGCGACCTTCATCGTCTTCCAGACGCCGGAGGAAGGCATCGGCATCCCGGTCGATCTCAGCGGCTTCGCCGACGGCTTCGCCGCCCTGCCCTGACGCCGCCTGCCGGAGCCGCCTATCGCATCGCCAGATAGACGGCGATGCCGCCGGCCATGCCGATGCCTATGCCGGCGATCGCATATTGGACACCGAAAACGGAGCCGGCCGCGAGCCCGACCGCCGCGCCGACACCTATCCACCAGGGACCTTTCAAGCCTTCCATCACGCCGAAGTGGTTTCGTCGGTTGTTTTGCCGGGTGCAAAGCGGCCCGTGCGACGCCTATATAGGGCCGACTAGCGAAACATGGAGCCCTTGGCCTTGCGTTCTCCCCTGACCGATCAGTTCGACATTTCCGACGAGCGCATCAAGCGGATCGTGTCCGACGCCGTCTCGGGCGCGGACGACGGCGAGCTTTTCCTGGAATACCGGGAAAGCGAGGCGCTGATGTTCGACAACGGCCGGCTCAAGACCGCCAACTTCAACACCGACCAGGGTTTCGGACTGCGGGTCGTCGCCGGCGAGGCTAGCGGCTACGCGCATTCGAGCGAATTGTCCGAGGCGGCGCTCCTGCGCGCGGCGGGCGCGGTCTCGACCGTCAAGGACGGCTATTCCGGCACGCTGGCCGCGGCCCCTCCCGGCACCAACCGCCATCTCTACGGCGACGAGAACCCGATCCCCTCCCCCGCCTTCGAGGCGAAGGCGAAGCTGCTCCAGGAGATCGACGCCTTCCTGCGCGACGCCGATCCGCGCGTGCGGCAGGTCACCGCCTCTCTCGCCTCGTCATGGCAGCATGTCGAGATCATGCGCGCCGACGGCCAGGTGGTGCGCGACATCCGCCCGCTGGTCAGGATCAACATCGCCGTGGTGGTGGGCGACGGCGACCGTCAGGAGAGCGGCTCCTACGGGATGGGCGGGCGCACCGGCTTCGGCGAGTTCCTGGCCGACCACAGCTGGCAGTTCGCCGCCAAGGAGGCGCTGAGGCAAGCCCTCGTCAACCTCGAGGCCATGCCCGCGCCTGCCGGGACATTCGACATCGTGCTGTCCTCCGGCTGGCCGGGCGTAATGCTGCACGAAGCCGTCGGCCACGGGCTGGAAGGCGATTTCAACCGCAAGAAGACCTCGGCCTTCGCCGGCCTGATGGGCCAGCAGGTTGCGGCCAAGGGCGTGACCGTCGTTGACGACGGCACCATCGCCGAGCGCCGTGGCTCGCTGACGGTGGACGACGAGGGCACGCCGACCAACCGCACCGTGCTGATCGAGGACGGCAAGCTCGTCGGCTACATGCAGGACCGCCAGAACGCGCGGCTGATGGGCATGAACGCGACCGGCAACGGGAGGCGCGAATCCTACGCCCACCAGCCGATGCCTCGCATGACCAACACCTACATGACCGCCGGCGAGCACACGCCCGAGGAGATCATCGCCTCGGTCAAGAAGGGCATCTACGCCGTGTCGTTCGGCGGCGGGCAGGTGGACATCACGAGCGGAAAGTTCGTGTTCGGCTGCACCGAGGCCTACATGATCGAGGACGGCAAGGTGACCCAGCCGATCAAGGGCGCCATGCTGATCGGCAACGGCCCGGACGCCATGCACCGCGTTTCGATGGTCGGCAACGACATGAAGCTCGACACCGGCATCGGCATGTGCGGCAAGGCCGGCCAGGGCGTGCCGGTCGGCGTCGGCCAGCCGCATCTGAGGATGAACCAGATGACGGTCGGAGGCACGCAGGTTTGAGCCGTTTAGACAAATGGCAATCGCAGACGCTTACCCGGGGTCGTCATTCCGGGCCGCGCAGCGGAACCCGGAATGACGTGCAGCATCACACCCAGGACGCCTGCGTCTTCGGCAGGCGATGGTCCGGATCGACGACGGTCAGCTTCGGCGCGCCCTCGGCGTTCCAGCGCCAGAGCGCCACGCAGGTGCCGCCGGGCGACATGAAGGACGGGTAGATCACGCCGTCGGCGCCCTCGCCCATGAGGCGCTTGCGCAAGCGGTGGGTCTCGGGAACCTTGCCCCTGTCCATCGCGTCCCGCCACTCGCAGGCATGGATGGAAGGATCGATGCGGCGCGCGTCGAGTTCCGCGGGATCCGTCAGGTCGACCAGCCCGGCCGCGTCGAGCCGAAGCTGTGCGATCAGCGCGGGGTGCTGGACGAAGCCCTGATTGTATTCCGCCCAGGCCGTCGACAATTCGCGCGCGGCGTAGATCGTCGGCTGGCCGACCGGGTTCCAGCGCCCGCCGAAGCACGCCGCCCCTTCGCCGGACAAGGGCATATAGGCCCAGCGCGGCACGAAGGCGCGCCAAAGCGTGTGCGAGGATGGCGGCGGCTGTCCGGCCGGATCAGGCATAGACGCCGGAGCGCACGGCCTCCAGATAGGCGAGCACCTTGTCGGCCTTGCCTTCGCCGACGAGATCATAGGCGGTCTTGCCGGCCCAGCCGGGAATCGGCTGGTGCTTGAACCAGATGGCGGCGCGCTGCTCGCCGCCGGCCATCTCGCCGGCCATGGCGAGGATGCGCACCACCGGGCTCAGCGCCGCGTCGGCCTTTCTCGCGCCGGATTTGCGTGCGCCCGCTTGGGCGGCCAGCGTGTTGCGGGCGACGCCGATCAGCGCCGCAAGCTCCGACAGGGTGACGCCGAGCAATTCGGCCACCCGCCGCGCCGACAGGAAAGGAACCTTGTCGTCGCCGAAGCGGATTGCCGGACTTTCGAGGAGCGCAGTGGTCATCGCACTCTCCTTACAATATTTGACATCATGACGTCAAAATAGGCGCAAAATTCGCCAGTTTCAAGGGTAAGATCGGGGGCATCGTCCCGTACCGTCCTGCTTCGCAAGCCACCTTTCCCTTGCGCGGCAGAGCCGCATATGGCGTCGCACCCCTGCCTCCCGCCCCCCCGCAAGGAGATGCGCTGGAATGCGTCGGCGACGGGGCACCGCACCCCCACTCCTAGCCCCTCCCCACAAGAGGGTGGGGGACGTTCTCGCCGCTGTGGGCGCAAAACCGGCCGCCGTTTGGCGCGATCGGCGGACGATGGATTCCCCTCCCCCTTGCGGGGAGGGGCTAGGATGTGTGGACTCTTGGGATTCCCAAGATTGAGCAAATCAGATTCAAGGCTGTCTTTTGGAGACAGCCATGGGAGTTCTGGACCGCCTGATCCTTCGCGACGATCAGATGGTGTCCCATCGGGTGGTGTAGCTGGCGGCATTGGTCGCCGTGCTGTCCGGCATTGCCGGGCTGATCAGCGCGCCGCTGCGGGCAGGCTGATGAGGGGATCATCGCTCAACTGGCCGA
>Ga0222427_100643_pt1 | contig 39468 bp, 36 predicted proteins | sample 2B20Ametagenome_FD_182890 | JGI IMG/M metagenome (GOLD analysis project Ga0222427, IMG submission 182890) | Enriched microbial communities from leaf-cutter ant dump, University of Wisconsin, Madison, United States - 2B20A (version 2) | ecosystem: Environmental > Terrestrial > Nest > Insects nest...
CTACGGTGACGTGGGCAAGGGCTCGGCCCAGTCGCTGCGTCAGGAAGGCATGATCGTCAAGGTCACCGAAGTCGACCCGATCTGCGCCATGCAGGCCTGCATGGACGGTTTCGAAGTGGTTTCGCCGTTCAAGGACGGTATCAACGACGGTACCGAAGCCAGCATCGACGCGGCCCTGCTGGGCAAGATCGACCTGATCGTCACCACCACCGGCAACGTCAACGTCTGCGACGCCAACATGCTGAAAGCGCTGAAAAAACGCGCCGTGGTCTGCAACATCGGTCACTTCGACAACGAGATCGACACCGCCTTCATGCGCAAGAACTGGGCATGGGAAGAGGTCAAGCCGCAGGTACACAAGATCCACCGTACCGGCCACGGCGACTTCGATCCGCAGAACGATGACTACCTGATCCTGCTGGCCGAAGGCCGCCTGGTGAACCTGGGCAACGCCACCGGTCACCCAAGCCGGATCATGGACGGCTCGTTCGCCAACCAGGTGCTGGCACAGATCTTCCTGTACGCACAGAAGTTCGCCAACCTGAGCGCCGAGCAGAAGGCCGAGCGCCTGACCGTCGAAGTACTGCCGAAGAAGCTCGACGAAGAAGTGGCCCTGGAAATGGTCCGCGGCTTCGGCGGCGTGATCACCCAACTGACGCCGAAGCAGGCCGAGTACATCGGCGTGGCTGTCGAAGGTCCGTTCAAGCCGCACGCCTATCGCTACTGATAAGCCAGCGACCGCAGCCGCCGGCAGGTACCGTTTTTACGGGGCCTGCCGGCGCTTTGCGGTGTGCAATCCGACGCTGAAGGAACCTTCGAAATGACTCAGGAACGCCGTTACAGCTTCGAGTTCTTCCCGACCAAGACCGACGCTGGACATGAAAAACTGCTTGCCACCGCTCGCACGCTGGCCGGCTACAACCCGGATTTCTTCTCCTGCACCTACGGGGCCGGCGGTTCGACCCGCGACCGCACCCTGAACACCGTGCTGCAGCTGGAAAGCGAAGTGAAAGTCCCTGCCGCGCCGCACCTGTCCTGCGTCGGCGACAGCAAGGCCGAGCTGCGCACGCTGCTGGCCCAGTACAAGGCTGCCGGCATCAAGCGCATCGTCGCCCTGCGTGGTGACCTGCCATCGGGCATGGGCATGGCCAGCGGCGAGCTGCGCTACGCCAACGAGCTGGTGGAGTTCATCCGCGAGGAAACCGCCGACCAGTTCCATATCGAAATCGCCGCCTACCCGGAGATGCATCCGCAGGCACGCAACTTCGAGGACGACCTGGCGAACTTCGTGCGCAAGGCCAACGCCGGCGCCGACAGCGCCATCACCCAGTACTTCTTCAACGCCGAAAGCTACTTCTACTTCGTCGAGCGCGTGCAGAAGCTGGGCGTGAAGATCCCGGTGGTACCGGGGATCATGCCGATCACCAACTACAGCAAGCTGGCGCGCTTCTCCGACGCCTGCGGCGCCGAGATCCCGCGCTGGATCCGCAAGCAGCTGGAAGCCTATGGCGATGATGTCAAGAGCATCCAGGCCTTCGGTGAAGAAGTCATCACCCAGATGTGCGAGCAACTGCTGCAAGGCGGCGCACCGGGCCTGCACTTCTACACCCTGAACCAGGCCGAACCTAGCCTGGCGATCTGGAACAACCTCAAGCTGCCACGTTGATCCAGATGGCGATGGTGTCCGCGCGTTGTGGCACCATCGCCTTCTTTTCTCCCCTCCGGCCCGCCCGCCAATGCCCACATTCGTCCGCCTGCTGACCGTCCTGCTGTTGAGCTGCATGAGCCTGCTGGCCCGTGCCGAACAGCTGCGTATCGTCAGTGATCCCTGGGCACCCTATGTCTATGAGGAAAACGGCGAGGCCAAGGGTATCGACTACGAGGTCACCGCCGAGATCTTCAGGCGACTGGGCGTGGATGTGCGCTGGGAGTTCATGCCGTGGAAACGCTGCATGCTGATGGTCGAGCAGGGCCTGGCCGACGGCGTGATCGATATCTTCCAGAACGAAGTGCGCAGCGCTCAGCTGTACTACCCCAGCGAACCGCTGTCGGTGGTCGAGTTCGTACTGTTCCAGGCCAATGACCGGCCCCACGATGTCGAATCGCTGGACGACCTCAAGGACCTGACCGTGGGCACCTCCGCCGGCTACGACTACGGCCCTGACTTCCTGCAGTCGACCCTGTTCCGCCGCGAGGCCGCGCCAACCCAGGAGGCCAACTTCGGCAAGCTCCTGCGTGGACGCATCGACCTGCTGGTCACCGACCGCCGCGTCGGCCGCTACATGCTCGATCAGCTCGGCCTGCAAGACCGCATCAGCGAGCTGCCGCTGGTGATCAGCCGACAGAAACAGTACCTGGCTGTACGCCGCAATGCCGGGATGGACCTGCTGGCCCAGCGCTTCGCCGCCGAACTGCGGCGCTTCAAGCAGGAACCGGCCTACGCCGAACTGCAGGCCCGCTACGGTCATGTAGCGGCGCCATTTACAGAAACCGTTGAGCAGCAGGAACGCAGCACTCCCTGATTGCTCTGTTATACTCGGGCCTTTCCGCCAGGCTTACGCCCGGACGCTGGCCCTGAAGAACGGCATCCCGACCTCCCGGATGCGCCCCCAGACCAGCAGGACCGGACGCGACAGCATCCAGCCGATGCCCCTCGCGCCAGGCAAGATCATCCCATCGGGCACAGCCCTTACTAGAACAGGATTTCTCATGTCCTTTGCTTCCCTCGGTCTCTCCGAGGCTCTAGTCCGCGCTATCGAGGCTGCGGGCTACACCCAGCCTACTCCGGTGCAACAGCGGGCCATTCCCGCCGTGTTGCAAGGTCGCGATCTGATGGTCGCGGCACAGACAGGTACTGGTAAAACCGGTGGTTTCGCCCTGCCGATCCTTGAGCGCCTGTTCCCCGGTGGCCACCCGGACAAGTCGCAGCGCCACGGCCCGCGCCAGCCGCGAGTACTGGTCCTGACCCCGACCCGCGAACTGGCCGCCCAGGTCCACGACAGCTTCAAGATCTACGCCCGTGACCTGAAATTCGTCAGCGCCTGCATCTTCGGCGGCGTCGGCATGAACCCGCAGATCCAGGCCATGGCCCGCGGCGTTGACGTGCTGGTCGCCTGCCCGGGTCGCCTGCTCGACCTGGCCGGCCAGGGCAGCGTCGACCTGAGCCACGTCGAGATCCTGGTGCTGGACGAAGCCGACCGCATGCTCGACATGGGCTTCATCCATGATGTGAAGAAGGTCCTCTCGCGCCTCCCGGCCAAACGCCAGAACCTGCTGTTCTCGGCGACCTTCTCCAAGGACATCACCGACCTCGCCGACAAGCTGCTGCACAACCCCGAGCGCATCGAAGTCACCCCGCCGAACACCACGGTGGAGCGCATCGAGCAGCGCGTGTATCGCCTGCCGGCCAGCCACAAGCGTGCCCTGCTCGCCCACCTGATCACCCAGGGCGCCTGGGAGCAGGTGCTGGTCTTCACCCGGACCAAGCACGGCGCCAACCGCCTTGCCGAGTACCTGGAAAAGCACGGCCTGACCGCCGCCGCGATCCACGGCAACAAGAGCCAGAACGCCCGCACCAAGGCCCTGGCCGACTTCAAGTCCGGCGCCGTGCGGATCATGGTCGCCACCGATATCGCCGCCCGCGGCCTGGATATCGACCAGTTACCTCACGTCGTCAACTTCGAGCTGCCGAATGTCGAGGAAGACTACGTCCACCGCATCGGCCGTACCGGTCGTGCGGGCCGCTCCGGCGAGGCCATCTCGCTGGTTGCCCCGGATGAAGAAAAACTGCTCAAGAGCATCGAGCGCGTCACTCGCCAGAAGATCCCGGATGGCGACCTGATGGGCTTCGACTTCGCCGCTGTCGAGGCTGAAAAGCCGGAAGTGCGCGAACCGCGTCCGCAGAACAACCAGCGCCGTGGCCAGCGTGCCGACGGCAGCAATGCCGGTGGCCGCAAGGACAAGGGCAAGGACAAGGGCAAAGAGAAAGACAGCAACAAGGACGCCAAGCCGTCCGGCGAAAAGGCTGGGGAGAAATCCGCCGGCGGCCGCCAGGAACAGCGCAAGCCACGGGACAAGAAGCCGCGCCAGCAGCAGAACGCCCAGCAAGGTGCTCCGGCGGCTCCGGTAGATCGTGATCCGGAAGAGTTCCTGGATGACGATGTGGACAACTTCGGCAACCGTGCCGACTACGTCAGTCCGTACCAGAACAAAGGCGGCCAAGGCCGTAACCGCCGTCCAGGCGCCCAGGCGGGTGCCGGCAATGGCGGTGGCCAGGCTCGCGGCGGTCAGCCACGCAGCAACGGTGGTGGCTCCGGCCAGCAGCGCAGCGGTGGCGCTGGTGGTGGTGCCAATGGCGAGAAACGCGGCGGTTCGCGCAACGGTGGCGGTGCCGGCGGTCGTGACGGCCAGGCACGTCGCGATGGCAGCAACAACCGCAACCGCCGTCCGGCCCGCGACGATCGTCAGGAACCGGCGGTACGCAGCCCGCGTGAAGGCCAGCCGCAGCAGAACCAGCCGAAGATCATGCACAAGGAATCGAAGATCGATCGCTTCCCGTCCATGGAACAGCTGGAGCAACTGCCAAGCCGCCCACGGGGCGAGAAACCGGCGCTGCTGACCCGCAATCGCTGAGTTCCTGCACAAACAAAAACGCCGCCCTCAAGGGCGGCGTTTTTGTTGGCGGGGCAGAAATTACTTCTGCTTCACGCCTTCGACCGAGATGTCCAGGTCCAGGGTCTGGGAAGCCGGGCCTGGGCCTTTGATGCCGAAGTCATTCAGGTTCAGGGTGGTGGTGGCGTTGAAGCCGGCACGCTCGCCGCCCCATGGATCCTTGCCTTCGCCGTTGAACGTGGCCTTGAAGGTGACCGGCTTGGTCACGCCATGCAGGGTCAGGTCGCCGGTGACGTCAGCGGTTTTCTCACCGGTGGATTTCACCGCGGTGGAAACGAACTTGGCGTCCGGGTATTTCTTCACGTCGAGGAAGTCGGCGCTGGCGATGTGCTTGTCACGCTCGGCGTGGTTGGACCAGACGCTGGCGGTCTTCAGGTCAACGCTGATCTTGCTCGCTTCAGGCTTGGCAGCATCCCAGGAGAAGGCGCCGTCGAAGTCCTTGAAGGTACCGTGGATGAAGCTGTAGCCCAGGTGGCTGATCTTCCAGTCGACGAATGCGTGCTGGCCTTCCTTGTCGATCTTGTAGTCGGCAGCCATGGCCTGGCCAGCCGAGAGCAGAGCGGTACCCAGTGCCAGAGCGGCAAAAGTCTTTTTCAACATACTTTCGATTCCTTTGAGTGGAGGTTGAACATCAAGCCTTGCGGCCCAGCATGCGCGTCAGGGTCGCATCACGGTCGATAAAGTGGTGTTTCAGAGCGGCCAGCCCGTGCAGGACAGCGAATACCACCAGTCCCCAGGCCAGATAAAGGTGAACCACGCCGGCGATATCAGCCTGATCGGGCAGGCCGGAAATCAGTGCAGGCACTTCGAACAGACCGAATACCGGGATCCCCGCGCCATCGGCGGTAGAGATCAGGTAACCGGCGATCAAAACAGCGAACAGACCGACATACAGCAGCAGATGCCCGGCCTTGGCGGCAACCCGGGTCAACGCGCCGTGATTGGCCGGAGCCGGCGGCGGCGGGCTGACGAAGCGCCAGATCACCCGCAGCAGCATCAGCGCCAGCACGGTCAGGCCGATGCCCTTGTGCAATTCCGGCGCGGTATGGCGCCAGCTGCTGTAGTAGTCCAGGCCGACCATCCAGAGCCCCAGGCCGAACAGACCGAACACTGCCAGGGCGATACCCCAGTGCAGGACGATACTGAGCAGGCCGTAGCGAGAAGATGAATTGCGAATCTGCATTTGCCGGATTCCCCGTAAGAATTGCTGCCAAGACTAACCGGTTATTTATCGATAAAAAGCGAAAAATATCGCTTTTTACTATCAGAAAAATCGATGTTTAGTGTGCAGAAAGGGCGTTAAGGAAACATTAACACCGGGGGAAAGACTGTAGACGGGGTTGCGGGGGAATGCGAAGGGGCTGGAATTCCGTGGTGCGGCTGATGGCCTCATCGCCGGCAAGGCCGGCTCCCACAGGTTCGGTGCATGCCCAACCTGTGGGAGCTGGCTTGCCAGCGATGATGGTCTTCAGTTCGCCTTGGCCTGGCTGTTGGTCGCCGGTTTTTTCACCGGAGCGGCCTTGGCCTCGGTCTTCTGGACCGGGGCATGGGTGGTGGTCTTTTTCGCCGGAGCCGGCTTGCTCTCGGCCTTCTTCGCCGGGGTCGGTTTGGCTGCCGGAGCAGCGGCCTTGGCCGGTTCTTCCTTAACCACCGGGGCAGGCGCCGGAGCGGGTGCCGCAGGTGCTGGAGCAGGGGCCGGCGCTACGGCAGTCTCGGTCGCCTTGGCAGTCTCGGCCGCAGGCTTTTCATCACCACCCCCGAACAGCCGCGAGAAGAAGCCCGGCTTGCCGTCGTCTTTCTTAGCTGCCACTGCCGCCGCTGCAGCCGTGCCTGCCGCAGCCGTCGCGGCAACCGACTTGACCGGGTCGAACGACTTGCCCGCCGCCAGGTCCTCCACCTGCCCTGCAGCACGCTTGCCGCTACGCAGTGCGCCTTCCAGGGTGCCGGGATAGAGGGCGTCGGTGTGCTCGCCAGCGAAGGCGATGCGTTGTACCGGGCGCTCCCACAGACGCCAGTACTTGCTGATCTGCCCCGGGCCATAGGCCAGGTAGGAACCACCGGTACCGGCATCGGTGCTGTAGCGGCGGATCTCGTAGCCGCTGAATGCGCCGCGGGCCTGTGGATAGAAGGCGTGCAGACGGATCAGCACCTGGTCGACCATCTGCTTGTCACCGAAGGCCTGCATCACCCGCGCGTTGTCGCCGGAGAGGTTGATCACCACGTTGGCGCCACCTTTCAGCGCCGGCTCGATCCACAGCATGCCGAGGCCGGCGTTGCTATAGATCTCGCCGGACATGCGCGCCTTGCTTTCCCAGACAGGGTTCTTGAATTTCAGCATCAACTGGTCGCGCCAGCCGTAGTTGGTGCCCTTGAGTGCCGCCTGATGCTGGTTGTCCAGCGCCGGGGTCAACTGGATTTTGGCCAACGCCCGCAGCGGAACCGCCAGCACCAGGTAGTCGGCCTGGTAACCAACGGCACCGACCTTGACGGTGACGCCGTCCTTGTCCTGGCTGATGGCGGTGACCGGTGAGCTGGTCTTGATGGTCTTCAACTGCTTGACGAAGGCCTGGGCCAGCACCGGGCTGCCACCTGGCAGGCGCGCGGCACGCAGGTCACGGTCATTGACCCCGCGGTAGACCCGGCTCTGCTGGGCGAAATACAGCAGCGACAGGCGCGAAGGTTCATCGTAGCGAGTACGGATCTGCTGGTTGACCAACTGCCGAGCGGTGGCTGGCAGTTGCAGCTTGTCCAGCCAGGCCGAGACGTTCATCTGGTCGAGGGCGAACAAGGTGCTGTTGGCCGCCGGGTTTTCCGGGTCGCTGATCGACGCGGCAAGGTCATCAAGGGTCTTTTCGTAGCGCTTCAGCGCCTCGGCGGTGGCCGGCTGCTTGGTGGTCAGGTCGGCAGCGCTGAAATAGTCGCCATCGATCAGATAGCCCGGGGTACGAACGAACTCCGGTGCCGGCAGGGTGGTGAGCTTGAAGGCGTCCAGGTACTGGTTGAGCACCGGCTGCGCCTTGCTGTTGCCGATCCACTCGCTGGTAGCCAGGCCGGAGCGACCGCCGATACCGGACTTGGCCTCCAGCAAAGTCACTTGCCAACCCTTGTTCTGCAGCTCGTAGGCTGCGGTCAGACCCGCCAGGCCGCCGCCGACCACGATGGCCGTCGGGGCCTTGCCCGCCGCCATCGCCCCCGCGCTGAACAACCCGATAAACACCAGCGCGCAACCGCGCAGCCAACCAGCAGACATTCGTCGAACTCCGGATCAAAGGCAGAAAAAACCGGGAAAAATCCCGGAAGAATATGAGCTGAAGGATACGTCACAGCCCGAATAGCCGCCAGTTCAGACTGATGAAACCCTAGGGGTACCTGATATTTTTGTCAGTAGACAAGTTCGAAGACAGGGAAGAGCATTCAGATACGTGCCGACAATACCAACCGGCACTTCCAAGGATATATATCGGGAGCACTATAAACGGCAGCCTCAATAAAAAGTACTTCCTGACTTAAGAAAACTTATTTCGTGATGCAGTTACCGAAAAATGCCTGAGTTTAATCCGACTACGTTCAGGAGATAAACTATGTACAGCACTAACAAATGGGACCACATCGAAAACTTCGAAAACGTGGAACTGATGACCTTCGAGCCTGGCAAGAAATACACGATGCCCTCCGGCCTGGTAATCGTGGCAAATCCGCGCGTCACTCATTTCGGTCCTGCCAAAGGCGTTGTCGAGCCCTGCGGGGTCATGCGATCGAGGCTTTGGAATTCCGGGATCCCGACAGCCGAGGAAATCTTTGGAAAAAACGAGCTGGTCATTGGTGATTTCAATGACGTTTCCTTGCTATTCCCCAAGGGCGCGAAAAACTTTTTCTACAATTATTATCAAATCGAAAACTATACAGAGGCAGACAGCAAGGAAGACAACAAGACACGCGATCAAATCAGCAAGCAGGACCAAGGCTTTCAGTGCAGTGTCATCGGCCTCCCTGCTGCAAGACAGCAGATAACCAACATGGTTGTCGAAACAGCCTATGACGGAATTCGCTGGGGCATTTTCGAAGAGCATCCATTCATCCAATTGATATTCGCACCGCCAAAATTCGGCAGCCTGCATATCGACTCGATCAAATGGGATAACTTGTAGAAACAGCCCCTTGCCCTCCCCCCATTCGTATGGAGCTACAACCAGAAGGCAAGGCGTATGCCCGTCGATCCGGAAAAACGTCACTTCAGCGCTCGACGGCAGATCATGGAGACTCAGCAATGGAGCGAATCACAGAGAACTTCTCGTCCATCAAGATGCCCACAATCCTCAAAGAGGGAGAACCACACACGCTGCCTTCGGGCCTGTTATCGAACTCCTGCCAATAGATCCCTATATAAAGAAGAGGCAAGAGAACTTGCCAAACGATCCCCGCGTGGAAAAAGGCAAGGAGCGCTTGCGCATGCCTTCGGGATTCAGGGAGGCATCCGGGAAAAATCCGGGAAATGAAGAAGAGCGAAAGCGTTTCGGAAAAACGGAGCTGGTAGTAGGGGATGCCGCCCATGTGAAAGTTACGTTCCCCAAGAAAATCATTAAGTTCGGAATTCTCTACTACCAATTGGTCGACTTCACCCTGGACGATACCCGCACAACTGGCTTGCGCGTCGACGAACTGACCTACAACGAAAAATGCTTCGGCCTCGAGTTTTTCTACAATGCGCTGGGTTTTTCATCCGGCCTGCAAGCCTACCCAGCTTTTGAGCAGATCCGTGACGATCTTTACCCATGCGAGATATGCACCCACCTAGTGCTGAAAAACCTCCTGATCGGCACCCTGCATATCGGTCAGATCAGTTGGATAGAGTTGCCCTGACCCCTGGCCTTGCTTAGGCTTGTGCGGGTTTCCCGAACCCGCGCAAGCCAGGAGTAAAGCCCATGGGCCTCAATCGACAGTGGATGGACCGCGACCTCAAGGTCCTGTGGCATCCCTGCACCCAGATGAAAGACCACGAGCAGCTGCCGCTGATCCCGATCAAGCGCGGCGAAGGCGTCTGGCTCGAGGACTTCGAGGGCAAGCGTTACCTCGACGCGGTGAGTTCCTGGTGGGTCAACGTGTTCGGCCATGCCAACCCGCGGATCAACCAGCGCATCAAGGACCAGGTCGATCAACTGGAGCACGTGATCCTCGCCGGCTTCAGCCACCAGCCGGTGATCGAGCTGTCCGAACGCCTGGTCAAGATCACCCCGGACGGCCTGGACCGGGTGTTCTACGCCGACAACGGCTCATCGTGCATCGAAGTGGCGCTGAAGATGAGCTTCCACTACTGGCTGAACAAGGGCCGCCCGGAGAAGAAGCGCTTCGTCACCCTGAGCAACAGCTACCACGGCGAAACCATCGCGGCGATGTCGGTGGGTGACGTGCCGCTGTTCACCGAGACCTACAAGGCGCTGTTGCTGGACACCTTCAAGGTACCGAGCCCGGACTGCTACCTGCGCCCCGAGGGCGTGAGCTGGGAGGAGCACTCGCGGACCATGTTCGCCGCCATGGAACAGACCCTCGCCGAGCACCACGAGAGCATCGCTGCGGTGATCGTCGAGCCGCTGATCCAGGGCGCCGGCGGCATGCGCATGTACCACCCGGTATACCTCAAGCTGCTGCGCGAAGCCTGCGACCGCTACCAGGTGCACCTGATCCATGACGAGATCGCCGTGGGCTTCGGCCGCACAGGGACGATGTTCGCCTGCGAGCAGGCCGGTATCCGCCCGGACTTCCTCTGCCTGTCCAAGGCCCTGACCGGCGGTTACCTGCCGCTGGCCGCTTGCCTGACCACCAACGAGGTGTACGGCGCCTTCTACGACGACTACCCGACCCTGCGCGCCTTCCTCCACTCCCACAGCTACACCGGCAACCCGCTGGCCTGTGCGGCGGCGCTGGCGACCCTGGACATCTTCGAGCAGGACAACGTGATCGAGGCCAACAAGGCCCTGAGCCAGCGCATGGCCAGTGCCACGGCGCATCTGGTCGATCACCCTCACGTGGCCGAAGTACGCCAGACCGGCATGGCCCTGGCGATCGAGATGGTCCAGGACAAGGCGAGCAAGACCGCCTATCCGTGGCAGGAGCGTCGTGGCCTGAAGGTCTTCGAGCATGCCCTGACCCGTGGCGCGCTGTTGCGTCCGCTGGGCAGCGTGGTGTATTTCCTGCCGCCTTATGTGATCACCCCGGAGCAGATCGACTTCCTCGCCGAGGTTGCCAGCGAAGGGATCGATATCGCCACGCGGGACAAGGTCAGCGTGGCGGTGCCGGCTGATTTCCACCCGGATTTTCGGGATCCGGGCTGATAGACCTTCATCGATCTTGAGGGCCCTATCGCTGGCAAGCCAGCTCCCACAGGTCAAGCGGTGCACGCGATCCCTGTGGGAGCTGGCTTGCCAGCGATGAGGCCATCAACAACACCTCATTTCCCATGCCGAGCCCCCAATGAGACTCTCCCGCTTTTTCATCGATGCCCCTCTGAGCCTCGGCGAGCACGATCTGCCTGAAGCCCAGGCCCACTACATCGGCCGCGTCCTGCGCATGGCGCCGGGCGATGCGGTACAGCTGTTCGACGGCAGCGGCCAGGAATACCTCGGCCAGTTGCTCGAAGTCGGCAAGAAGACCGTGCGCGTCAGCCTCGACCAGGCCCTCCCCGGCCAGGCCGAATCGCCCCTGCACATCCACCTCGGCCAGGGCCTGTCCCGCGGCGAGCGGATGGACTGGGCGATCCAGAAAGCCACCGAACTGGGCGTGAACGTGATCACCCCGATCGTCAGCGAGCGCTGTGAAGTGCGCCTGAAGGACGAACGCGCCGACAAGCGCCTGGCCCACTGGCGCCAGGTGGCAATCAGCGCCTGCGAGCAATGCGGCCGCTCCAGCGTTCCGCAGATCAACCCGCCGCTGACCCTGGCCGAATGGCTGGCCGCCAGCGAGGAGGAGTTGAAACTGGTCCTGCACCCGGTGGCCGAGCCGCTGGTCAGCCACGAGCGCCCGGCCAGCCTGGCCTTTCTGATCGGCCCGGAAGGCGGGCTGTCGGACGCCGAAGTGGACCAGGCCAAGGCCAGCGGCTTCCACTCTGCCCGCCTCGGCCCACGGGTGCTGCGCACGGAAACCGCACCGGTGGTGGCGCTGGCCGTGGCCCAGCAGCTGTGGGGCGATTTCTAGGTTTCAGGCAGGAGCTTTTCCAAGGCCACCAGGTCCGGCACCCGGGCCACCTGCTCGCCCACCTGCACCGCCGCCAGCTCGAACTCGCCCAGCGGCACATCGACGTAGTTGAGCTGGCTGTCCAGCTTGCACGAGCGCGGAATGCCCTGCACCAGCAGGGCGAAGAAGCTGCGCGAGGTGCCGCCCAGGGCATTGAGCACGACGATCCGCGCCCGCTCGCCGACCTGCACCTGGCCACCGCAGGCCGCCTCGAAACTCAGCAATGGCAGGCGCTGACTGCGCCAGTCGATCCAGCCCAGCAGCCAGGCTGGCTGATCCGGGGCCGGGGTGCAGGCCTGGTAGCCGATCAGCTCGGCCACCGCCACGTTGGGCAACACCAGGCTGCGGTCGCTCAAGGGCAGCAACAGCCCGGTCAGGCTGGTTCGGCGCCCGCTCCGGGCTCCTTGTTCAAGCATGGGAATGACTCCAGCGGGCAATGCTCTGCAGCAGCACCGACTCCTGGTACGGCTTGCCCAGGTAGTCGTTGACGCCGATGGCCATGGCGCGGTCGCGGTGCTTCTGCCCGGTCCGCGAGGTGATCATGATGATCGGCAGGTTCTTCAGTTGCGCATCCTGGCGCACCTGGGTCGCCACCTCGAAGCCGTCCATGCGCGGCATCTCGATATCCAGCAGCAACACGTCGGGCCGGTGCTCGGCCAGCACGGCCATGGCATCGACACCGTCCTTGGCGGTCAACACGTTCATGCCATGGCGCTCAAGCAGGCGCCCGGTGACCTTGCGCACCGTCACCGAATCGTCCACCACCAGCACCAGCAAGGGCCGCGCCGGACCACTGCCGGCACTCACCACGACCTCCCGATCGGTCCGACCGGCCTGCTGCGCCAACCGCAGGTGCAGCCCGCGCAACTGCGCCAGCACATCGAGAATCAGCACCACCCGGCCATCGCCCAGCAAGGTGGCCCCGGCCAGACCCTGCACCGCGGCAAACTGCGGCCCGAGGCTCTTGACCACGATCTCGCGGCTGGCCGAGAGGCTGTCCACCTGCACGGCAAATTGCTGGTCGTGGGCATGCACCAGCAGCACCGGCAGCGGCAGGCTTTGCCCAAGCAGCCTGGGCTGACGCTCGCCCTGCAGCAGCTCGCCGAGATAACGCAGTTCGTAGCGTCGCCCGGCGTACTCGTAGCGCGGCGGATCGAGGCGGTAGCAGGCTTCCAGCTCCGCCGGCGGTACCCGCACCACGCCGTCGATGGCATTCAGCGGCACGGCGTACTGTTCCTCGCCGCAATGCACCATCAGCGCCCGGTTGACCGACACGGTGAACGGCAGGCGGATCAGGAAGCGCGCGCCCTTGCCCGGCACCGAGCTGATGACCATCGAGCCGCCCAGTTGCTTGACCTCTTCATGGACCACGTCCATGCCCAGCCCGCGCCCGGAAATCTGGGTGATCTTCTCGGCGGTGGAAAAGCCCGGCTGGAGGATGAACTGCATCACCTCGTGATCGCTGAGCTCGCTGCGCGGGTCCAGCAGGCCGCGCTTGATCGCCTTGTTGCGCACCGCCTCCAGCGGCACCCCCGCGCCGTCGTCGAACATTTCGATGACGATATCGGCGCCTTCATGCAGCAGATTGAGGGCGATCATGCCCTGCTCCGGCTTGCCCGCCGCCAGGCGCGCCTCGCGGCTTTCCAGGCCGTGGTCGACGGCGTTGCGCAGCATGTGCTCCAGCGGCGCCACCATGCGTTCGAGGACGCTGCGGTCCATTTCGCCTTCGGCGTTGCCGACCACCAGTTCGACCTGCTTGCCCAGCTCGCTGGCGGTCTGCCGCACGACGCGCTGCAAGCGCGGCACCAGCCGTTCGAACGGCACCATGCGCGTGCGCATCAGGCCTTCCTGCAACTCGCTGTTGACCCGCGCCTGCTGCGACAACAGGCTCTGCGCCATCTGCGTGCGCCCGGCCAGGGTTTCCTTGAGGTCGAGCAGGTCGGAAGCCGATTCCGACAGCGCCCGGGACAGCTGTTGCAGTTGCGAATGGCGGTCCATCTCGAGCGGGTCGAAGTCCTCGTAGGCATCGCCATCGGCCTGCAAGCGACTGAGCAGGCCGCCCTGGGTTTCGGTATCAAGGCGGCGCAACTGGTCACGCATGCGCTCCAGGGTGGTTTCCATCTCGTTGAGAGCGATCTGGGCGTCGTTGATCTGCTGCTCCAGGCGCCCGCGCAGGATCGAGGTTTCCGCCGCCTGGTTGCCGAGGTCGTCGAGCAATTCGGCATTGACCTTGACCATGTCCAGCGCCGCGCGCTCCGGGGCCGGTGCCGGGGCTTCCTGGGGCGCTTCGGCCGGCGTGGCGGCGGCACTGTCGCTGAGCGCAGCGCTGCTGAAGTTGCGGATGTAGTCGATCAGCGCCGTGGCCGCATGCAGCGGCTGTTGCAGGCGCACCGCGTCAAGCATGTGGGCGAGGCGGTCGTGGCAGTTCTGCAACAGGCTGAACAGCGCCGGGCTGGGTTGCAGTTGCCCGGCGGCGAGGTGTTCGTAGAGGAATTCCAGTTCGTGGGCGAGGTCGCCGATCGGGGCGATCTCCACCATGCGCGCGCCACCCTTGAGGGTGTGCAGGTCGCGCAGCAGGTTTTCCACCTCGACGCTGTTGCGAGGGTCGGCCTGCCAGCGGGTCAGCGCGGCGGCGGCGCTTTCAACGATGTCCACCCCTTCTTCGAGGAAGATCTCCAACAGTTCCTTGTCGCCGTCCTGGGCCGGCTGCTCGGCCTTGCCGGCATTGCCCGGCGGTTGGGCATGGTGGCGGAACTCGCGCAGGGCAGCGAGGGCCTCCACCACCGACTCCAGGGCCTGGCCCTGGCTCAGTTGCGCCAGCAACCGGGCCAGCAGTGCATGGCTGCCGCGCAACAGGCTGGCCAGTTCCAGCGAAGGGCTGTAGCGGCGGTCCACCAGGCCTTCGTAAAGCAGTTCCAGTTCATGGGCGAGCACATCCAGTGCACCAATGCCGGCCATCCGCGCACCGCCCTTGAGGGTATGCAGGTCGCGTTGCAGCGAAGACAGCGCGGACATGCTGTCGGAGTCGTCGAGCCAGCGCCTGAGGGCCTGGTCGGCGCTGTCGAGCACGTCGATGGCCTCTTCGAGGAAGATCGCCACCATTTCGGGATCCACTTCCTGCCCGGCCAGTTCACGGGTGACATCGCCCAGTTCGGCGATGCTCGAAGCACCGTCATCGTGGCGGCGCACCAGCCCCATGGCACTCGGGTCGAGCCCCGTCTCCAGCAATTCGCGCAAGGCCAACAGACGTTCCGGGCAAGGCTCGACCTCCTGCCCGGCGGCGATCTGGTCGAGCATGTTGATCAGCGCTTCATGGGCCTGCTGCGCCTCCTCGAAGAAGCGCGCATCGGCGACCAGGCTGCTCTCCTCCACCGCGCCATACAGGTCCAGCAGCGCCTCGCACAGCTCGTCGACCTGCCACAGATTGGCCAGATGGGCGCTTTGCCCGAGGGTGGTCAGTTCATCCAGCAGGGAATTCAGCTCATGGCGCTCGCCGGGGTGCTCCTGCCAGCGCAGCAACAGGGATTCGGCGTCGAGCAGGATGTCCATGCCCTGTTCGAGGAAACTGGCGATCAATTGCGGATCGCGCTTGACCCGCAGGCTCTGGTCCGGTGACTCCAGCAAGGCCTGGAGACGGGCGCTGACCACCTGGTCGACCTGCTCGATCAGGATATCGGCGCCCTTGATCGGCGCCAGCGGCGTGCTCGCCAGTTGCTCCAGGCCACGGCGCAGCAGCGGTTCGGCAGTTTGCAGCAGGTAGATCTCGTCGAGATCGAACCCGACCTGGTGGGCCTTGAACTCGCGGGCCAGCAAGTCCAGGGCAGTGGCCAACTCGGCGATCGGCGTGACCCCGGCCATCGCCGCGCTGCCCTTCAGGGTGTGCAGGGCGCGTTGCAGATCGTCGCTGACCGGCGCCGGCAGGTAGACCTCGGCATTGGCCAGGAAAGCATCGAGGCTGGCCAGGTGGGTCTGCGCTTCGTTGCGGAAGATCTCCAGCAGTTGCGGGTCGAGGGCATCGGCGTTACCGCCATCGGCCTCGGCGTCGTTCATCGCCAGTGCGTGCAGGTGGCTGGCCAGATGCTCGACATGGGCATGGGCGTGTACTTCGCCGGTGGCGAATTCGTCGACCAGCGGCGTCATCAGGGTCATGGCCTGGCCGATCGCCTTGAGCACCTCGGCGCCGCTGCCGACCCGACCTTCGAGCATGCGGTTGAGCAGGTGTTCGCCGGCCCAGGCCAGCTCGGCCAGAACGGTGGCGCGGACCATGCGCCCGCTGCCCTTGAGGGTATGAAAACCGCGGCGCAGCTCGATCAGCGCCTCGCGCGGATGGCCTTCGCCGCGCCAGCGCAGCCATTGCTCGTCCATCTGCCCCAGCACTTCCTCGGCTTCTTCGAGAAAGACCTCGCGCAGTTCGTCGTCCACCGGCTCCGGCGCGGCGATGTTCACCGACGGCACATGCAGCGGCCGCGCCAGCACCGGGAAGCCCAGCGAGGCCAGGGCGCGACGAGCGCGGTTGAGCAGCGGTTCGACCTCGGCCTGCAAGTCGATGCTCAGGGCCTGCAAGTAGCATTCGAGGCTGCTGATGACGTCGGCCAGCAGGTCCAGCTCCACGCTGCCCGGCAGGGTGTTGGCCTGGAGCACGTGGGCTTCGAGGTAATCGGTGCAGCGCTGCACCACTGCCGCAGGCTGCGGCAGCATCAGCATGGCCAGCGCCCCGCGGATCTGCCCGAGCAGGTCCGGCAGGGGTTGCAGGCGCACCCGGTCCCAGCCGGCTTCAAGGCAATCGGCGATCAGGTCGCGGGCCTGCAACAGCACGCCATGAGCCTCATCCAGCACAAGCTGGCGGATCTCGTTGATATCGGTGCCGGTGGGCGGGTTCTGGCCGGGGGCCTCGATGGCACCGACCATGCCGCTCAGGGTCGCCTCGGCGTACTGCAAGGCACCGGAGACGTCCTGCAGCGCGGCTTCCTGCGGTTCTTCCCGGCTATTGACCATGGCCTGCAGCACCGCGACCTGGTCGAGGATCACCCGCCTAGGCTGGTTGAAGCCGAGCACGGCGAGGGTGTCGGCGATATGCCGCAACGGCGCTAGCAGCGGTTCGAGGGATTGCTCGTCGTCGCGCACCCGCTGGTCGACGCGCTCCTTGATGCGCAGCAGGTCTTCACTCAACGCCGCCACCACCGAGCGCATCGCGTCACGGTCGGGCAGGCGGCCTTGCAGGGCATCGAGGGACAGTTCGAAACCCTCGCCGGCGGCGGGCGGGAGAACGCCCAGCGCACTTTCGGCCAGTGCCTCGGCTCCACGAGCGGCGCGCAGTTGATTGAGCAGCGGCAGGGCCAGCAACGGCAGGTCGCGACGGGCGCCGCGCAGGCGCTCCAGGTACAGCGGCAGTTGGCTCAGCGCCCGGAACAACGGGCCATGGGCCGAGACCCGGCCCTCGTCAAAGGCACGGGCGAGCAGTTCCATCTCCTGGGCGAGCAGCGCCGCACCCTTGAATTCGAGCACATCCAGACAGCCCCACACCTGATGCAGGGCATCGACGCAGGCGCCCAGCCCGTGGCCTTCGCCGTTGGCGAACTGCTCCAGGGCCTGGCGTGCCTGGGCCAGGCTCTCTTCGATCGGCTCCTTGACCCAGGCCAGGGCGACGAAATCATGCCGTTCAGCCATGTCTACTTCCAACACGTAACTCATTGATTGTGCGCGGACCTTGTGGGAGCTGGCTTGCCAGCGATTACTGCAGTGAATTCACCATTGCAATCGCTGGCAAGCCAGCTCCCACAGGGTCAGCGTGACTCCGGGGCCGCCGGCAAGGTAAAGCCCGACACCGAGCGGCGCATCTCGCTGGCCATGCGCGCCAGGTTGCCGATGCTTTCGGCGGTGGCGGTGGAGCCGGACGAGGTCTGCGAGGTGATCTGCTGGATGATCGCCATGGTGTGGGAGATCTGCCCGGCAGACGAAGTCTGCAACTGCGCCGCGTCGGAGATGCTCAGGATCAGCTCGGCCAGGGTCTGCGACACACCCTCGATCTCGGCCAGGGCCACCCCGGCATCCTGCGCCAGGCGCGCCCCGCGCACCACTTCGGCAGTAGTCTGCTCCATGGAAATGACCGCTTCGTTGGTGTCGACCTGGATCGCCCGCACCAGTGCTTCGATCTGCCGCGTCGCCGAAGAGGAACGCTCGGCCAGGCGCTGGACTTCGTCGGCGACCACGGCGAAACCACGCCCGGCCTCGCCGGCCATCGAGGCCTGAATCGCCGCGTTGAGGGCAAGGATGTTGGTCTGGTCGGCAATGTCGTCGATCAGGTTGACGATATCGCCGATCTCCTGGGAAGACTCGCCCAGGCGCTTGATCCGCTTGGCGGTGTCCTGGATCTGTTCGCGAATGTTGTCCATGCCGTGGATGGTGTTGTGCACCACCTCGTTGCCCTTGTTGGCGATGGCCACCGAACGCTCGGCGACCTTGGCCGACTCGTAGGCGTGATTGGACACGCGGTCGATGGACTCGGCCATGTCACCCACCGCCATCGACGCATCGGCGATCTGCTGGGCCTGGTGCTCGGAGGCCTTGGCCAGCAGGTGCGCGGTGTTCTGCGTGTCCTGCACGGCGGCGGCGACTTCCTCGGCGCTGAGGTTGATGGTCGCTACCAGGTCGCGCAACTGGTCGATGGAGTAGTTGATGGAGTCGGCGATGGCCCCGGTGAAGTCCTCGGTGACCGAGGCGGTGACGGTGAGGTCGCCGTCGGCGAGGTCCTCGATCTCGTCGAGCAGGCGCATGATCGCCTGCTGGTTGCGCTCGTTCTTCTGTGCGGTTTCGCTGAGCTGGCGGTGGGTTTCGCGGACCATCACCGAGCCGATGAGGATGATCGAGGCCAGCGCCAGCAGGCCCAGCACGTAGCCGCCGACGGTATCCAGGGTGCGCCCGCTGGCAAGGTTTTCGAAGCCGTTGGCCAGGCGCGAGGCTTCGTCGAGCAGGGTCTGCGACAGGCTGAAGATGGTCCCGGCGGCCTCGCGAACGCGGAACAGCTCGGGCGAAGTTTCAAGGATTTCATCCACCGAGCCGGCGACGAACTGGAACAGCTCGGCGATTTCGCCCAGGCGGGCGCGGGCATCGGGGTCTTCGACGCGGGTCACCTGGATCGCCGGATTGCCGCCGAGCATGCCTTCCAGCACCTGGCCGAAGCGGTTGGCGTCGCGGCCAAAGGCATCGGCGGCCTGGACCGAGGCATCGTCGCCGGCCAGCACGGTGTTGACCGAGCCGAGAATGCGCTCGGCCAGCAGCGCCTGGCGCTGGGCCACCGCCACCTGGGCCGCCGGAGCACCGCTTTGCAGGAGGATCTCGACCACCTTCTCGTACTCGACCTGCAACTGCGGCACGGTTTCGGCCAGGGTTGCGGCGACCTGGTGCAGCGACAGCACGGTCTGCTCGCTGGACAGGATCACGTCGGTGTTCTTGCGCAGGGTCTCCCAGTCGCGCTGCACCGCATCCATCTCGTTGCGCACTGCGGCGGGCGCAGGCGGCAGGCCGGTGTTCGGGTCGCCCTTCTTGAGGAAGCTCCAGCGCTGCTCGAAGTCGTTGCGCGCTTCGCTCAGCAGGCGGAAGGCCACAGCCTTGCCGGAGGCCGCCTCGGTGGCGTTCTTGGCAATGCGCTGGGACAGCACGCGCAGCTCGCCGGCGTGACCGATGTACTGCTTGTCGTGGTTGGCCTGGGTGTTGAGGTAGGCGAAGTTGGCGAACAGCAGGATGATCGAGAGGATCAGCACGACGAACAGCGCGGCAATCTGCGCGCTGCTGCGCGAGCCTTTCATTGCACTGGCGCGGATTGCACCGGGAGGGATTGAACTGGCGGGCTTGGGCTGGCTCACGGGTCTGGCGTTCCTTTACTACAGCGCGACATCGACGAAGCCCGGGGCCTGGGCCAGGGCGAACGGGCTGAAAATCCCCCAGCAGTGCTCACGCTGGAAGTGGCCCTGGATATAGGGTGCGGCGCTGCCCAATAGGGGCGACGGCGGCGACAGTTCGAGGCCATCGAGGGCGAAATGCTGCAGGCCGAGCACTTCGTCCACCAGCAAGCCGGTGAATAGTTCGTCATGGTCCACCACCAGGACCCGGCGCTGCTTGCGGGTCAGGGTCGCCTCAAGGCCGAGAAAACCGCCGAGGTCGGTGACCGGCAGCAGTTGCCCGCGCAGGTTGGTGACCCCGGCCACCCACGGCTTGACCCCGGGAATGCGGCTCAGGCGCGGCGCGGTGAGGACTTCGGCAACCTCGCCCATGGGCGCGACGAAACAGTGCTCGCCCAGGCGAAAGCCGATACCGCTCCAGGTTTGCAGGCGGGTTTCCTGCAAGGGCAGATCGGCGGCCAGCAGGCGGCAGCGCCGGTCGATGTCCAGCAGCAGCTCGAATGCCGTCAGCGACTCGCCCATGGTGGCGCGGGTCAAGCGGTCAGGACGCTGTCGAGCACCCGCACCAGGTCATCCTCTTCCACCGGTTTGACCAGGTAGCTCTTGGCGCCCTGGCGGGTGCCCCAGACCTTGTCGGTTTCCTGGTCCTTGGTGGTGACGATGATCACCGGGATGTCCTTGGTCGCCGGGTCCTTGCTCAACTGGCGGGTGGCCTGGAAGCCGTTCATGCCGGGCATGACGATGTCCATCAGCACGGCATCGGGCTTTTCCTGCACCGCGAGGGCCACGCCGTCGGCGCCATTGCTCGCCTTGAGCACCTGGTGCCCGTGCTTTTCCAGCATTTCGGTGAACTTGTAGGTTTCGGTCGGCGAGTCGTCGACGATTAGAATTCGGGCCATGCTGTTCCCCAATAAGGAAAGAAGCCAGCGTTGGACGCTGGCGTCAGGGTGCGTGTTGTTCTTCCGCCGTGAAGCCCGGCACATGGGCGCGGATGGCTTCCAGCAGTTCTTCCTTGCTGAACGGTTTGGTCAGGAACTGATCACAGCCGACGATCCGCCCGCGGGCCTTGTCGAACAGGCCGTCACGGGACGACAGCATGATCACCGGGGTGTCCTTGAACGCACTGTTGTGCTTGACCAGGGCGCAGGTCTGGTAACCGTCCAGGCGCGGCATCAGGACATCGACGAAGATGATGCCGGGGCGGTGGTCGACGATCTTGGCCAGGGCATCGAAACCGTCGATGGCCGTGATCACCTCGCATCCCGCTTCGGCGAGCAGCATCTCGGCGGTGCGACGGATCGTCTTGGAGTCGTCGATCACCATCACTGTCAATGCCGCGTCGGGCTGAACCATATTCGCTCTACCATTGCTGTCGGATAGCGCCATGCCGGCCACCTGCCCCGCATTTTTAGCACACTCAAGGGGTGCATTCCATCGAGCCACGCCGGGCCTGGGCCGGTGCGCGTTTTTCCCTTGACCGCCAGCGTCGCGAGCGCCACCCTGAGCCACTTTTCTTTGGAACCACCGCGGCCTCGCGCCGCCGAGAGGATTTACCCGATGAGCGTTCGCCTCGGCATCGTCATGGACCCCATCGCGTCCATCTCCTACAAGAAGGACAGCTCGCTGGCCATGCTGCTGGCCGCCCAGGAACGTGGCTGGGAGCTGTTCTACCTGGAACAGCAGGACCTCTACCAGAACGAAGGCGTGGCCCGCGGCCGCATGCGCCCGCTGAAAGTCTTCGCCGACCCGGCCCGCTGGTTCGAACTGGGCGCCGAACAGGACGCACCGCTGAGCGACCTGCACGTGATCCTGATGCGCAAGGATCCGCCGTTCGACATGGAATTCGTCTACAGCACCTACCTGCTGGAGCAGGCCGAAGCTGCCGGCGTGCTGGTGGTCAACCGCCCGCAGAGCCTGCGCGACTGCAACGAGAAGCTGTTCGCCACCCTGTTCCCGCAGTGCACCCCGCCCACCGTGGTCAGCCGCCGCCCGGACATCCTGCGTGAATTCGCCGCCAAGCACGGCGATGTGATCCTCAAGCCGCTGGACGGCATGGGTGGCGCCTCGATCTTCCGCCACCGCATCGGCGACCCGAACCTCTCGGTGATCCTCGAAACCCTGACCCTGCACGGTACCCAGCAGATCATGGGCCAGGCCTACCTGCCGGCGATCAAGGACGGCGACAAGCGCATCCTGATGATCGACGGCGAGCCGGTGGACTACTGCCTGGCGCGCATCCCGGCCAGCGGCGAAACCCGCGGCAACCTGGCCGCCGGCGGCCGTGGCGAAGCCCGCCCACTGACCGAGCGCGACCGCTGGATCGCCGCCCAGGTCGGCCCGACCCTGCGCGAGAAGGGCCTGCTGTTCGTCGGCCTCGACGTGATCGGCGAGCACCTGACGGAAATCAACGTCACCAGCCCGACCTGCATCCGCGAGATCGATGCGGCCTACAACACCAATATCGGCGGGCTGTTGATGGACGCCATCGATCGCAAGTTGCAGGCACGCTGACCGACGACAAGAGGAAAGCCTGCGGAGTGGGTTATCATGCCGGTCCTTCCAGACCTGGGCTCCTGCTCCGCCGGTTCCATAGATGACGCGTCCCGCCGACCTCCCCACCGACTTCGCCCCGCCCCGCGTCCGCCCGGCGGACCGCCTCGGCTTTACCCTGTTCGTGGCGGCGCTGCTGCACCTGGCGCTGATCCTCGGGGTCAGCTTCAGCTTCGCCAAGCCGGAAGAGATCCGTCGCTCGATGGACATCACCCTGGCCATGTTCAAGAGCGAGAACAAACCCAAGCAGGCCGACTTCCTCGCCCAGGAGAACCAGCAGGGCAGCGGCACCCTGGACAAGGCGGAAGTACCGAAGACCACCGAGGTTGCGCCATTCCAGGACAACAAGGTGAACAAGGTCACGCCACCGCCGGTATCGCGCAAGGAGGATGTACCCCCGCCACCGGCCAAGGCCGCGGTGACCACGGTCGCGCCGAAACCGCAGAAAGTGCAGAACGCGCCCAAGGAAACCAAGCCGCAAGCGGCGCCCAAGACCGAAACCCCGGATTTCGACAGCTCGCAGCTGTCCAGCCAGATCGCCAGCCTTGAGGCGGAACTGGCCAACGAACAGCAGCTGTACGCCAAGCGCCCGCGCATCCACCGCATCAGCGCCGCCTCCACCGCCCGCGACAAGGGTGCCTGGTACAAGGACGAATGGCGCAAGAAGATCGAGCGCATCGGTAACCTCAACTACCCCGACGAAGCCCGCCGCCAACAGATCTACGGCAGTCTGCGGCTGATGGTGTCGATCAACCGCGACGGTTCGCTGTACGAAGTGCTGGTGCTGGAATCGTCCGGCCAGCCGCTGCTGGACCAGGCGGCGCAGCGCATCGTGCGCCTGGCCGCACCGTTCGCGCCCCTGACCGGCGACCTGGCGGATGTCGACCGCCTGGAAATCGTCCGCACCTGGCGCTTTGCCCGAGGCGACCGCCTGTCCAGCAATTAACGACGCGGCGGCTTGTCAGCCCGCCCCCTCGCCGCCACACTAGCCGGTATGAAAAATTTCAGCCCGAGTTACCTCAAGCATCAGTTCCTGATTGCCATGCCCCACATGGCGGACCCGAATTTCGCCCACACCCTGACCTACATCGTTGAACACAACGAGAACGGCGCCATGGGTCTGGTGATCAACCGTCCGCAGGAGCTGAACCTGGCCGATATCCTCGAACAGCTGCGCCCCGAGGAAGAACCGTCGCCGCTCAGCGTCAACGTGCCGATCTACATCGGCGGGCCGGTGCAGACCGACCGCGGTTTCGTCCTGCACACCAATGAGCGTACCTACCAGGCCACCATCCAGCTCGATGGCCTGGCGCTGACCACCTCCCAGGACGTGCTGTTCGCCATCGCCGACGGCAGCGGCCCGCAGCAAAGCCTGATCACCCTCGGCTACGCCGGTTGGGAAGCCGGGCAACTGGAGGCCGAACTGGCCGACAACGCCTGGCTCAACTGCCCGTTCGATCCCGAGATCCTCTTCGGCGTGGCCACCGAGCTGCGCCTGGATGCCGCCGCCGCGCGCCTGGGCATCAACCTGAGCCTGCTGACCAGCCAGGCGGGGCACGCCTGATGGCCGAGCTTCGTCTGCTGCTGGGTTTCGACTACGGCAGCAAGCAGATCGGCGTCGCCGTCGGCCAGGTCATCACCGGTCAGGCCCGCGAGCTGTGCACGCTGAAAGCGCAGAACGGCGTACCGGACTGGAACCAGGTAGAAAAACTGATCAAGGAATGGAAGCCCGACGCCCTGGTGGTCGGCCTGCCGCTGAACATGGACGGCACCCCCAGCGAAATGAGCGACCGCGCCGAGAAGTTCGCCCGCCGCCTGAACGGTCGTTTCAACCTGCCGGTGCATACCCACGACGAACGCCTGACCACCTTCGAGGCCAAGGGCGAGCGCATGGCCCGTGGCGGCCAGCGTGGCAGTTATCGCGACAACCCGGTCGACGCCATTGCCGCCGCCCTGCTCCTGCAAGGCTGGCTGGAGGCGAACGCCGCGCAATCGTAACCCCCGGATTATCGGTTTACAGCCGGGCCAGCCCTCTGCCCCGGCCCTTCGAGGAGCAAGCATGAGCCTACCCAATCCCGCCGAACTGATCCGGCAGATGGCCGTCGACCTACGTGCCCACCTGAGCCGGCGCAACATCGCCGAACCGCGCTACATCGGTATCCGTACCGGTGGCGTCTGGGTGGCCCAGGCCCTGCTCGACGAACTGGGCAGCCAGGAGCCCCTCGGTACCCTGGACGTGTCGTTCTACCGCGACGACTTCAGCCAGAACGGCCTGCACCCGCAGGTGCGTCCGTCGGAACTGCCGTTCGAGATCGAAGGCCAGCACCTGGTGCTGGTGGATGACGTGCTGATGAGCGGTCGGACCATCCGCGCCGCCCTCAACGAGCTGTTCGACTACGGCCGTCCGGCCAGCGTGACCCTGGTCTGCCTGCTCGACCTGGATGCCGGCGAACTGCCGATCCGTCCGAATGTGGTCGGCGCCACCCTGTCGCTCGCCGCCCATGAACGGGTAAAATTGACCGGCCCCGCGCCGCTCGCCCTCGAGCGCCAGGACCTCGCCTCCGCTTCCGCCCTTTAAGAGTCCCCCGCGATGACGCCAATCGACGCCAAGCGCCCGCTGCAGCTCAATGATCAGGGCCAGCTGCGCCACTTCCTCTCGCTCGACGGCCTGCCCCGCGAGCTGCTCACCGAGATCCTCGACACCGCCGACTCCTTCCTCGAAGTCGGCGCCCGGGCGGTGAAAAAAGTCCCGTTGCTGCGCGGCAAGACCGTGTGCAACGTGTTCTTCGAGAACTCCACCCGTACCCGCACCACCTTCGAACTGGCCGCCCAGCGGCTGTCGGCGGACGTGATCACCCTGAACGTGTCGACCTCCTCGACCAGCAAGGGCGAGACGCTGTTCGACACCCTGCGCAACCTCGAAGCCATGGCCGCCGACATGTTCGTGGTTCGCCACGCCGACTCCGGCGCCGCCCACTTCATCGCCGAGCACGTCTGCCCGGACGTGGCCATCATCAACGGCGGCGACGGCCGTCACGCCCACCCGACCCAGGGCATGCTCGACATGCTCACCATCCGTCGGCACAAGGGCGGCTTCGAGAACCTCTCGGTGGCCATCGTCGGCGACATCCTGCACTCGCGGGTCGCCCGCTCCAACATGCTCGCGCTGAAGGCCCTGGGTTGCCCGGACATCCGCGTGATCGGTCCGAAGACCCTGCTGCCGATCGGTATCGAGCAGTACGGGGTGAAGGTCTACACCGACCTCGCCCAGGGCCTGAAGGACGTCGACGTGGTGATCATGCTGCGCCTGCAGCGTGAGCGCATGGCCGGTGGCCTGCTGCCCAGCGAAGGCGAGTTCTACCGCCTGTTCGGCCTGACCACCGCCCGCCTGGCCGGGGCCAAGCCGGATGCCATCGTCATGCACCCGGGGCCGATCAACCGCGGCGTGGAGATCGAGTCGGCGGTGGCCGACGGCGCCCACTCGGTGATTCTCAACCAGGTCACCTACGGTATCGCCGTGCGCATGGCGGTACTGTCCATGGCCATGAGCGGGCAGAACGCCCAACGTCAATTCGAGCAGGAGAACGCCCAGTGACCCTCAGCATCCTCGGCGCCCGGGTCATCGACCCCAACAGCGGCCTGGACCAGGTCACCGACCTGCATGTCGAAGGCGGCAAGATCGTCGCCTTCGGCGCCGCCCCGGCCGGCTTCAAGGCCGCCCGCAGCATCGACGCCGCTGGCTTGGTGGTGGCACCGGGCCTGGTCGACCTCAGCGTCGCCCTGCGCGAGCCGGGCTACAGCCGCAAGGGCACCATCGCCAGCGAAACCCGCGCCGCCGCCGCCGGTGGCGTCACCAGCCTGTGCTGCCCGCCGCGCACCAAGCCGGTGCTGGACACTTCGGCAGTGGCCGAACTGATCATCGACCGCGCCCGCGAAGCCGGCCACGCCAAGGTGTTCCCGATCGGCGCCCTGAGCAAGGGCCTGGAAGGCGAACAACTGGCCGAGCTGGTAGCCCTGCGCGACGCCGGTTGCGTGGCCTTCGGCAACGGCCTGGAGAGCTTCCGCAACACCCGTACCCTGTGCCGGGCGTTGGAATACGCCGCCACCTTCGACCTGACCGTGATCTTCCACTCCCAGGACCGCGACCTGGCTGCCGGTGGCCTGGCCCACGAAGGCGCCATGGCCAGCTTCCTCGGCCTGCCGGGCATCCCGGAAACCGCCGAGACCGTGGCCCTGGCCCGTGACCTGCTGCTGGTCGAACAGACCGGCGTGCGTGCCCACTTCAGCCAACTGACCAGCGCCCGTGGTGCCCAACTGATCGCCCAGGCCCAGGCCCGCGGCCTGCCGGTGACCGCCGATGTAGCCCTGTACCAGCTGATTCTCACCGACGACGCGCTGGTGGACTTCTCCAGCCTGTACCACGTGCAACCGCCGCTGCGCACCCGCGCCGACCGCGACGGCCTGCGCGAGGCGGTGAAATCCGGAGTGATCCAGGCGATCTCCAGCCATCACCAGCCCCATGAGCGCGATGCCAAGCTGGCGCCGTTCGGTGCTACCGAGCCGGGTATCAGCAGCGTCGAAGTGCTGCTGCCGCTGGCGATGACCCTGGTCGAGGATGGCCTGCTCGACCTGCCGACCCTGCTCAAGCGCCTCTCTGCCGGCCCGGCTGCGGCCTTGCGCCTGCCGGTGGGCGAGCTGAAGGTGGGCGCGGCGGCCGACCTGGTGCTGTTCGACCCGCAGGCCTCGACCGTAGCGGGAGAGCAATGGCGCTCGAAGGGCGACAACTGCCCGTTCATCGGCCACTGCCTGCCAGGTGCCGTGCGCTACACCGTTGTGGATGGGCATATCAGCCACGAGGGCTAATGCCTCAAAAGCATCGCCGGCAACGCCGGCTCCCACAGGGTTAGGCGGCGCACACGATCCCTGTGGGAGCCGGCGTTGCCGGCGATGCGGTCACCACGGTCTCCGACCAAGGTCGCACCACCCGTCCCCCAAGGTTGAAATATTTCCCCCCACCCCCATATGAGTCTGCACAGGCATTTTCGCCCCGCTGCGTGGAGACTCTCCCTTGACCACCATCGTTTCAGTTCGTCGCCACGGCAAAGTCGTCATGGGCGGCGACGGCCAGGTTTCCCTCGGCAATACCGTGATGAAAGGCAACGCCAAGAAGGTCCGTCGCCTGTACCACGGCCAGGTCATCGCCGGTTTCGCCGGTGCCACCGCCGACGCCTTCACCCTCTTCGAGCGCTTCGAAGGCCAACTGGAAAAACACCAGGGCCATCTGATCCGCGCCGCCGTCGAGCTGGCCAAGGAATGGCGTACCGACCGTTCCCTGAGCCGCCTGGAAGCCATGCTTGCGGTCGCCAACAAGGACGCCTCGCTGATCATCACCGGCAACGGTGACGTGGTCGAACCCGAGGACGGCCTGATCGCCATGGGTTCCGGTGGCGCCTACGCCCAGGCCGCCGCCCGCGCCCTGCTGAACAAGACCGACCTGTCGGCCCGGGAAATCGCCGAGACCGCCCTGAACATCGCCGGTGACATCTGCGTGTTCACCAACCACAACCTGACCATCGAGGAGCAGGACCTGGCCGAGTGATTCAGCTGTTCTGGCGCCCGGATCCACCGCCGGGCTTTTCCACGCTGAATCCACCGCCACGGGACCACCACATACCATGTCCATGACCCCCCGCGAGATCGTCCACGAACTCAACCGCCACATCATCGGCCAGGACGACGCCAAGCGCGCCGTCGCCATCGCCCTGCGCAACCGCTGGCGGCGCATGCAGCTCCCCGCCGAGCTGCGCGCCGAGGTGACGCCGAAGAACATCCTGATGATCGGCCCTACCGGCGTCGGCAAGACCGAAATCGCCCGCCGCCTGGCCAAGCTGGCCAACGCGCCGTTCATCAAGGTCGAAGCGACCAAGTTCACCGAGGTGGGCTACGTCGGTCGCGACGTCGAATCGATCATCCGAGACCTGGCCGACGCCGCGATCAAGATGCTCCGCGAGCAGGAAATGGTCCGCGTGCGCCACCGCGCCGAAGACGCCGCCGAGGACCGCATCCTCGACGCCCTGCTGCCACCGGCCCGCGCCGGCTTCAACGAAGACGCCGCGCCGACCGCCGACTCCAACACCCGCCAGCTGTTCCGCAAGCGCCTGCGCGAAGGCCAGCTGGACGACAAGGAAATCGAGATCGAAGTGGCCGAGGCCATGGGCGTCGACATTTCCGCGCCACCGGGCATGGAAGAGATGACCAACCAGTTGCAAAGCCTGTTCGCCAACATGGGCAAGGGCAAGCGCAAGAGCCGCAAGCTCAAGGTCAAGGAAGCGCTCAAGCTGGTGCGTGACGAAGAAGCCGGACGCCTGGTCAACGAGGAAGAACTCAAGGGCAAGGCCCTGGAAGCGGTCGAGCAGCACGGCATCGTGTTCATCGACGAGATCGACAAGGTGGCCAAGCGCGGCAACGTCGGCGGCGCCGATGTGTCCCGTGAGGGCGTGCAACGCGACCTGCTGCCGCTGATCGAAGGCTGCACGGTCAACACCAAGCTGGGCATGGTCAAGACCGACCACATCCTGTTCATCGCCTCCGGCGCGTTCCACCTGAGCAAGCCGAGCGACCTGGTCCCCGAGCTGCAAGGCCGCCTGCCGATCCGCGTCGAACTCAAGGCCCTGAGCCCGGAAGACTTCGAGCGCATCCTCAGCGAGCCGCACGCCTCCCTGACCCTGCAATACAGCGAGCTGCTGAAGACCGAAGGGCTGCACATCGAGTTCGCGCCAGAAGGCATCAAGCGCCTGGCCGAGATCGCCTGGCAGGTCAACGAGAAGACCGAGAACATCGGTGCCCGTCGCCTGCACACCCTGCTCGAACGTCTGCTCGAAGAAGTATCGTTCAGCGCCGGCGACCTGGCTGCCGCCCACAGCGAAGCGCCGATCCGCATCGACGCCGAGTACGTGAACAGCCACCTCGGTGAACTGGCACAGAACGAAGACCTGTCGCGCTACATTCTGTAAGCCGCAACGCGCTGCAGGCTGGACGTCGGCGATGTCCAGCTTGTAGCGTGCGGCCTGTAGCCAAGGAGCCCGACATGTCCCGCCTGCCCACCGCAATCAACCTGCACAAAGCCTCGAAGACCCTGACCCTGACCTACGGTCCCGACGAGGTCTACAACCTGCCCGCCGAATTCCTGCGGGTGCATTCTCCCTCCGCCGAGGTCCAGGGCCACGGCAATCCCATCCTGCAATTTGGCAAGATCAACGTCGGCCTCGACAAGATCGAACCCGCCGGCCAGTACGCACTGAAACTGACCTTCGACGACGGCCATGACAGCGGCCTGTTCACCTGGGATTACCTCGAACAGCTGTGCCTGCGCCAGGACGATCTGTGGGCTGAATATCTCAAGGATCTCGCCGCTGCCGGCAAATCCCGCGACCCGTCCGAGTCTGTCATCAAGCTGATGCTCTAGTCCGGCACTCTCCTGTTTTAGAGCGCATTTTCTAACTCGATCTGCTTGAATGCCTGCGGCACCGGCCAACGACTGGTCGGCTTGCGCATTGATGGAAAGTCGGGTAACCAATGGATCTGGCAGGTTCTCTGCATCCTTCGACATGAAGATGGGGAACGGGCCGGCACATCGAGAACGCGAGCGAAAGCAGGGTTGTCTTCACCCGCGGAAATACCCGCAACGCTCACCGCTGCTCGCTGCCGGCCGCAGGATCGCAACTCGTTATCACTGGTCACCCGAGCAGCAGTAGCGGGCCTGGTCTGGTCGATGCCAGCACCCTGTCCGGTACTCGTCTCAGGACAACGGAGCGTCGTAGATGAGCAACAAGAGTAACGATGACCTGCAGCGCCAAGCCTCGGAAAACACCCTGGGTCTGAACCCGGTCATAGGCTTGCGCCGCAAGGATTTGCTGACTTCTGCCCGCATGGTGCTGCGCCAGGCCATCCGGCAACCGCTGCACAGTGCCAAGCACGTCGCGCACTTCGGCATGGAGCTCAAGGACGTGATCTTCGGCAAATCCAGCCTGCAACCGGAGAGCGACGACCGTCGCTTCAACGACCCGGCCTGGAGCCAGAACCCTCTTTATCGCCGCTACCTGCAGACCTACCTGGCCTGGCGCAAGGAGCTGCACGACTGGGTCGGCGACAGCAACATGACGCCCACCGACATCAGCCGCGCCCACTTCGTCATCAACCTGATGACCGAGGCCATGGCGCCGACCAACACCATGGCCAACCCGGCGGCGGTCAAGCGCTTCTTCGAGACCGGCGGCAAGAGCCTGCTCGACGGCCTGTCCAACCTGGCCAAGGACATGGTCAACAACGGCGGCATGCCCAGCCAGGTGAACATGGAAGCCTTCGAGGTCGGCAAGAACCTCGGCACCAGCGAAGGCGCGGTGGTGTACCGCAACGATGTGCTGGAGCTGATCCAGTACGGCCCGATCACCGAGCAGGTCCATGAACGTCCGCTGCTGGTGGTGCCGCCGCAGATCAACAAGTTCTACGTCTTCGACCTCAGCCCGGAAAAGAGCCTGGCGCGCTTCTGCCTGCGCTCCACCGTACAGACCTTCATCGTCAGTTGGCGCAACCCGACCAAGGCCCAGCGCGAGTGGGGCCTGTCGACCTACATCGATGCGCTCAAGGAAGCGGTCGACGTGGTCCTGGAGATCACCGGCAGCGACGACCTGAACATGCTCGGCGCCTGCTCCGGCGGCATCACCTGCACCGCCCTGGTCGGCCACTACGCGGCGCTGGGCGAGCGCAAGGTCAATGCCATGACCCTGCTGGTCAGCGTGCTCGACACCACCGTCGATACCCAGGTGGCGCTGTTCGTCGACGAGCAGACCCTCGAAGCGGCCAAGCGCCACTCCTACCAGGCCGGGGTCCTGGAGGGCCGCGACATGGCCAAGGTGTTCGCCTGGATGCGCCCCAACGACCTGATCTGGAACTACTGGGTCAACAACTACCTGCTGGGCAACGAGCCGCCGGTGTTCGACATCCTGTTCTGGAACAACGACACCACGCGCCTGCCCGCCGCCTTCCACGGCGACCTGATCGAGATGTTCAAGAACAATCCGCTGACCCGGCCCAATGCCCTGGAAGTGTGCGGTACGCCGATCGACCTGAAGCAGGTCACCACCGACATCTTCTGCGTCGCCGGCACCGCCGACCACATTACCCCGTGGCAGTCCTGCTACAAGTCGGCGCAGCTGTTCGGCGGCAATGTCGAGTTCCTGCTGTCCAACAGTGGTCACATCCAGAGCATCCTCAACCCGCCGGGCAACCCCAAGGCGCGCTACATGACCAGCACGGAAATGCCGGCCGACGCCAACGACTGGCAGGAGAACTCCAACAAGCACACCGATTCCTGGTGGCTGTACTGGCAGAACTGGCTGAGCGAGCGTTCCGGCGAACTGAAACCGGCGCCGACCGTGCTCGGCAACAAGGCCTACCCGGCAGGCGAGGCGTCGCCGGGCACTTACGTCCACGAGCGTTGAAACCGCCGCGCCGCCGGCCTGATACCGGCGGCGCGCCATTAGCCAACAGGGTCCGCGCATGCCGCAACCGTACGTTTTCCGAACCGTCGACCTGGATGGCCAGACCATCCGTACCGCGGTTCGCCCCGGCAAGCCGCACTTGACGCCGCTGCTGATCTTCAATGGCATCGGCGCCAACCTTGAGCTGGTCTTTCCGTTCATCCAGGCGCTGGATCCGGACCTGGAAGTCATCGCCTTCGATGTGCCGGGGGTCGGCGGCTCGTCGACGCCCAAGCATCCCTACCGCTTCCCCGGGCTGGCCAAGCTGGCCGCGCGCATGCTCGATTACCTCGACTACGGCCAGGTCAACGCCATCGGCGTGTCCTGGGGCGGCGCCCTGGCCCAGCAGTTCGCCCACGATTATCCCGAGCGCTGCAAGAAGCTGGTGCTGGCCGCCACCGCCGCCGGTGCGGTGATGGTGCCGGGCAAGCCCAAGGTGCTGTGGATGATGGCCAGCCCACGGCGCTACGTGCAGCCCTCCCATGTGATCCGCATCGCCCCGCTGATCTACGGCGGCGCCTTCCGTCGCGACCCGGACCTGGCGCTGTCCCACGCCTCCAAGGTGCGTTCCGGGGGCAAGCTCGGCTACTACTGGCAGCTGTTCGCCGGCCTCGGCTGGACCAGCGCCCACTGGCTGCACAAGATCCAGCAGCCGACCCTGGTGCTGGCCGGCGACGACGATCCGTTGATCCCGCTGATCAATATGCGCTTTCTCGCTTGGCGAATCCCCAATGCCCAGCTACACATAATCGACGATGGACATTTGTTTCTGATTACCCGTGCCGAGGCCGTGGCGCCGATCATCATGAAGTTCCTCCAGCAGGAGCGCCAACGCGCCGTCATGCACCCTCGGCCCGCCCCGAGCGCCTGAACCGCACCTCATCGCCCGCACGTCCGGCAGGAGCGCCGAAGCATGGGGGCGCATTGGTCGAGGTGGAGTCGCTCATTGCCCTGGTTCAGTTTGTCGATGGCTCGACGACGGAGTGTTGCCCGATGAAAGACAAACCCGCGAAGGCGGTGGTGCCTACCCCCGCCACCTACATCAATGTGCAAAGCGCGATCACCGGTCTGCGCGGGCGCGACCTGATCTCGACCCTGCGCAACGTCGGCCGCCACGGGCTGCGACACCCGTTCTACACCGCGCGGCACATGCTCGAGCTGGGCGGACAACTGGGCCGCGTGTTGCTCGGCGACACCCTGCACCAGCCCAGCTCGCGGGACAGCCGCTTCAACGATCCGGCCTGGAGCCTCAATCCGTTCTACCGACGCAGCCTGCAAGCCTACCTGGCCTGGCAGAAGCAGACCCGTCAGTGGATCGATGAAAGCACCCTGGCCGAGGACGACCGCGCCCGCGCCCATTTTCTCTTCACCCTGCTCAACGACGCGGTCTCGCCCACCAACACCCTGCTCAACCCGGCAGCGGTCAAGGAAGTCTTCAACTCCGGCGGCCTGAGTCTGGTACGCGGCCTCGGCCACCTGCTCGACGACCTGCGCCACAACAACGGCATGCCGCGCCAGGTGGCCAAGGACGCCTTCGAGGTCGGCCGCAACCTTGCCACCACCCCCGGCGCGGTGGTGTTTCGCAACGAGCTGCTGGAGCTGATCCAGTACAAGTCGATGAGCGAAAAGCAGTACGCCCGGCCGCTGCTGATCGTGCCGCCGCAGATCAACAAGTTCTATGTGTTCGATCTCAACCCGGGCAACAGCTACGTGCAGTACATGCTGAAGAACAACCTCCAGGTGTTCATGATCAGCTGGCGCAATCCGGACCCGCGTCATCGTGAGTGGGGACTGTCGAGCTACGTGGCGGCCCTGGAAGAGGCCATGAACGTCTGCCGCGCCATCACCGGCAGCCGCGACGTCAACCTGATGGGCGCCTGCGCCGGCGGCCTGACCATGGCCGCCTTGCAGGGCCACCTGCAGGCCAAGCGACAGTTGCGCCGGGTGCACAGCGCGACCTACCTGGTCAGCCTGCTCGACAGCCAGATGGAGAGTGCTGCCAGCCTGTTCGCCGACGAGCAGACCCTCGAGGCGGCCAAGCGCCGCTCCTACCAGCAGGGCGTGCTGGACGGCGGCGAGATGAGCCGGGTGTTCGCCTGGATGCGCCCCAACGACCTGGTGTGGAACTACTTCGTCAACAACTACCTGCTCGGCAAGTCGCCGCCGCCGTTCGACATCCTCTACTGGAACAACGACACCACGCGCCTGCCCGCCGCCTTCCATGGCGACCTGCTGGACTTCTTCAAGTACAACCCGCTGGCTCACCCGGCCGGGCTGGAGGTCTGCGGCACGCCGATCGACCTGGGCAAGATCACCGTCGACAGCTTCCACGTTGCCGGCCACAACGACCACATCACCCCGTGGGACGCGGTGTACCGCTCGGCCCTGCTACTGGGTGGCGAGCGGCGCTTCGTGCTGTCCAACAGCGGCCATGTGCAGAGCATCATCAACCCGCCGGGCAACCCCAAGGCGCACTATGTGCTCAACCCCAAGCTGAGCGGCGACCCGCGAGCCTGGTACTACGACGCCGAAAAGGCCGACGGCAGCTGGTGGCCGCTGTGGCTGGAGTGGATCCAGGGGCGTTCCGGCGCGCTGCGCGAGACCGGCACCACCCTGGGCAGCGCCAGCTACCCGGCCATGGACCCCGCACCCGGCCAGTACGTGCTGGTGCGCTGATCAGAGGATTGGATGAAGACCCGCGACCGCATCCTGGAATGCGCCCTGCTGCTGTTCAACGAGCAGGGCGAACCGAATGTCTCGACCCTGGAAATCGCCAATGAACTGGGGATCAGCCCGGGCAACCTGTACTACCACTTCCATGGCAAGGAGCCGCTGGTGCTGGGGCTGTTCGAGCGTTTCGAGGAAGAACTGACGCCGCTGCTCGACCCGCCGCTGGAGGTGCGCCTGGATGCCGAGGATTACTGGCTGTTCCTGCACCTGATCGTCGAGCGTATGGCGCAGTACCGGTTTCTCTTCCAGGACCTGTCGAACCTGACCGGACGCCTGCCCAAACTGGCGCGCGGGATGCGCAACCTGCTCAATGCGCTCAAGCGCACACTGGCTACCCTGCTGGCCAATCTCAAGGCGCAAGGGCAAGTGGTCAGCGATACTCGTGCGCTGGGGCAACTGGTGGAGCAGATCACCCTGACCTTGCTGTTTTCCCTGGATTACCAGCGGGTGCTGGCCAAGGAAGCCGAGGTGGGCGTGGTGGTGTACCAGGTGATGATGCTGGTGGCACCGCATCTGGAAGCGCCGTCGCGACATGCGGCGGAGCAACTGGCCTTGAGGTATCTGGAGGGCTGATGGCCTCATCGCTGGCAAGCCAGCTCCCACAGGTTTGGAGCGGCACCCGGTAACTGTGGGAGCTGGCTTGCCAGCGATGAGGCCCGAGAGGACAAAACAAAACGCCCGGCACTGAGCCGGGCGTTTTGTTTGGAGCAGCCGCCTGTGATCAGGTCTGGCTGGTCGGCGTTGCCGGTGCCGATGGCGCCGGGGCGCTGCTGGCTGCCGGGGCAGCACTCGGTGCAGGTGCGGCGCTGGCGGTCGGTGCTGCCGGCTTGGCAGCCGCAGGCTTCGGCGCTGCCGCTTTCTTCACGACAGGCTTCTTCGGCGCGGCAGGCTTGGCGGCCGCCGGCTTGGCTGCGGGTTTCGCCGCAGGTTTGGCGGCCGGCTTCGCGGCAGCGGTTTTCGCTGCAGCCGGTTTGGCTGCTGGCTTGGCCGCAGCCGGCTTGGCCGCCGCAGGTTTTGCAGCAACCGGCTTGGCTGCCGCAGTCTTGGCTGCAGGCTTGGCCGCTGCGGTTTTCGCCGCAGGTTTCGGCGCAGCCTTGGCCAACGGCTTGGCAGCGGTGGTCTTGGCCGCAGCGGATTTCGCCGAAATCGGCGTGACCGACTGACCAGTGAGTTTCTCGATCTGCTTGGTCAGCTTGTCGACCTGGCTGTGCAGTGCCTTGACCTCGTTGCGGCTCGGTACACCGAGGCGCGAGATGGCGCTGTTCAGACGCTTGTCGAACGCTTCCTCCAGTTCACTCCATTTGCCCAGCGCGCGATCCTTCACATCGGTGACCCGCGAGGTGGCAGCCTTGGCGCCATCCTTTGCGGTGTCTTTCGCGGTATCGACGGTTTTCTTCGCCTGCTTCTCGGCTTTCTCGCCGTCCTTGACCAGGGTATCGAACAGCTTGGGGCCGTCCTGGTCGATCTTCGAGTAGATACCCAGGCCTGCCAGCCAGATCTTGCGGGAGTACTTCTCGATCCCGCCGATCCAGGAGCTGCCTTCTTTCTCAGTCGTCTTCTTGCCAGCCATCCCGCTCTCCTTATTGTTTGCCCGCGACACGTTCGAGCAACGCCGTCAGCTCATCGAGCTTGGCGGAAAGTGTCTCCACGTCATGTTTAGACGGAATGCCGATGCGATTCAAGGCGCTGGCGACCCGTGTGTCGAAAGCCTTTTCGATTTTATCCAGTTGAACTTCGACCTTGCCCTTGACGCTGCGCAGTTCAGCCTTGGCCGAATCGATCTCGTTGTTGGCCGCGTCGACTTCGCGATCGATGCGTTTTTTGCCGCGCTTCTCGACGGCTTCGCCGGCCTTGATCAGGTCCTTTACGTAGTCGGCGCTTTCCTGGCCGACCCGGGTGTAGGCGCCCAGACCCGCCAGCCAGATCTTGCGCGCGTAGCCACGCACTTCACCCAGGCTGTTCTGGACGTCGTCTTTTTTCTTGAGAATCGCTTTGGCCATGTTCTGCACCTCACACTCAATTGAAGGAATGGAAGAACTTACCCACGGGATTGGGGATTGCAGGCCAAGCTACGGAGAAAAATTAGAATCGGCACCCTAAAGGCGGGGCGCATTGCACACCCCGCCACGCGCAATTCAGGCCAGTGCCTTGTCCAGCGCCCGCTCGATCTCGCTCTTGATGGTGCCGCCCATCATCGACAGCATCATGCCCAGCTTCAGCTCGACGCGGATCACGTCGTCGCCGATCTCGACGCTGCCGTTGGCACCGCTGCGCTTGACCTCGACGCGGTCGCCCTTCCATTCGGCCTTCAGGTCGTACTCACGGGAGAGCTTGTCGACCAGAGCTTCGGCCTTCTGCCGGGCGGCGTCGCGGCCGAGGCTGTGTTTACGTTCAACGCTGATCTGGGTCATTCATGAGGTCCTGGCTGCAAGGGCATACTCGCGCATTATGCCCCCGCCTCCAGCCGCGACAACCCCGCCAAAGACAAATGCAGCCGCACGCCCTAGAATGGCGAGTAATTTTTCCCGGTGAAGCGATATGAACGAGCAGCGCAAAGGCGATAACGCCGAACCCACCACTCATTTCGGCTACAAGAGCGTCCCGGAAAGCCAGAAGGCCGACAAGGTCGCCGAGGTCTTCCACTCGGTCGCCGCCAAATACGACCTGATGAACGACGTGCTTTCCGGCGGCATGCACCGCCTGTGGAAACGCTTTGCCATCGAACTGTCCGGTGTGCGCAGCGGCAACCGGGTGCTGGACATCGCCGGCGGTACCGGCGACCTGACCCGCAAGTTCTCCCACCTGGTCGGCCCTACCGGCCAGGTCGTGCTCGCCGATATCAACGCCTCGATGCTCAAGGTCGGCCGTGACCGCCTGCTCGACCTGGGCGTGGCCGGCAACGTCGAGTTCGTCCAGGCCGACGCGGAAAAGCTGCCGTTCCCGGACAACCATTTCGACTGCGTGACCATCGCCTTCGGCCTGCGCAACGTCACCCACAAGGACGAAGCCCTGCGCTCCATGCTGCGCGTGCTCAAGCCCGGTGGCCGCCTGCTGGTGCTGGAGTTCTCCAAGCCGACCAGCAAGCTGATGTCCAAGGTCTACGACGCGTACTCCTTCGCCTTCATGCCACTGGCCGGCAAGCTGATCACCAACGACTCGGAAAGCTATCGCTACCTGGCCGAATCGATCCGCATGCACCCCGACCAGGAAACCCTCAAGGCCATGATGGTCGACGCCGGCTTCGACCGCGTCACCTACCACAACATGACCAACGGCATCGTCGCCCTGCACCGCGGTATCAAACCCTGATGCTCCTGGCCGGCCTTCTCGCCAGCGTCGAGCACGGCCTCAACCGTGTCCTGCGCCTGGACAGCACCGCGCTGCCGCGCCTGGCCCCGCTCGATGGCAAGGTGATTGCCATCGACTGCCGCCAGCCGGCCCTGCAACTGTTCATCCTGCCCAGCGACGAAGGCCTGCTGTTGGCCAGCCAGTGGGCCAATGCTCCCGACTGCACCCTGCGCGCCCCAGCCAGCAGCCTGGTGCAACTGACCCTCAGCCAGGACAAGACCGCCGTGCTGCACAGCCCGCAGGTCGAGCTGGATGGCGACAGCACGGTGCTGCTCGACCTGTTCGGCGTGCTCCAGGACCTGGAGCTGGACTGGGAGTACGAAGTCTCCCGCTGGCTCGGCCCGGTAGCCACGCAACTGCTCGGCAGCCACCTGCGCAGCCGCGCCAACTGGACCCGGCAGAGCCTGTCCAGCCTGGGCCGCACCGCCTCCGAGTACCTGGCCGAAGAGTCGCGGACCCTGGTGGGCCTGCGCGAAGCCGAAGCCCGCTTCGGCGAACTCGACACCCTCAAGCTCGACATTGAACGCCTCGAGGCGCGCATCGAGCGCCTTGCCCGATCCCTTGAATCCAGCGATAACGCATGAAGCTGCTCGCCGTCCGCCGTCTGTTGCGCATCCAGCGCGTCGTGATCCGCTACCGTCTCGATGACCTGCTGTTCGACCTGCCCCTGCCCTGGTGGCTGGCTTCGTTGCGGCTGCTCATGCCGTGGCGCTGGCTGCCCCGGAAAAAGCTCGACCTCAGCCGTGGCGCGCGCCTGCGCCTGGCTCTGCAGGACCTCGGGCCGATCTTCATCAAGTTCGGCCAGTTGCTCTCCACCCGCCGCGACCTGCTGCCGGCGGACATCGCCGACGAGCTGATGCTGCTGCAGGACCGCGTGCCACCTTTTGATCCACAAAAGGCCGTGGCCCTGATCGAGGAGCAGCTCGGTGCCAAGGTCGGCGAGATCTTCTCGCGCTTCGACGTCGAGCCACTGGCCTCGGCCTCGGTGGCCCAGGTGCATGCCGCACGCCTGAAGAGCGGCGAGGAAGTGGTGGTCAAGGTGGTGCGCCCAGGCCTCAAGCCGGTGATCGCCCAGGACCTGGCCTGGCTGTTCCTCATTGCCCGCGGCGCCGAGCGAGTGTCCGCCGATGCCCGCCTGCTGCACCCGGTGGACGTGGTCAGCGACTACGAGAAAACCATCTACGACGAGCTCGACCTGCTCCGCGAGGCGGCCAACGCCAGCCAGCTGCGGCGCAACTTCGAAGGCTCGGACATGATGTACGTGCCCCAGGTCTACTGGGACTGGTGCCGGCCCAAGGTACTGGTGATGGAGCGCATCTACGGCATCCAGGTCACCGACCTGGAAACCCTCGCCGATCAGCGCACCGACATGAAGATGCTGGCCGAGCGCGGCGTGGAGATCTTCTTCACCCAGGTGTTCCGCGACAGCTTCTTCCACGCCGACATGCACCCCGGCAACATCTTCGTCAGCACGGTCAAGCCGTGGAGCCCGCAGTACATCGCCA
>Ga0222427_100644_pt1 | contig 38991 bp, 34 predicted proteins | sample 2B20Ametagenome_FD_182890 | JGI IMG/M metagenome (GOLD analysis project Ga0222427, IMG submission 182890) | Enriched microbial communities from leaf-cutter ant dump, University of Wisconsin, Madison, United States - 2B20A (version 2) | ecosystem: Environmental > Terrestrial > Nest > Insects nest...
TTTTCCTATGTCCGACTCTGTCGACCCCCGGCGACTTGCGAACCTACCGCTGGACGAGCTTGTAGCATGTCACGAATGTGACCTGCTGATGCGCAAGCCGGCGCTCAAGCGGGATGAGAAGGCGCACGCGCCTTGAGCTGCTGGAAGTGCTTGATGGACGGCAGTTTTCGATGCTTGTGGAAGCTCAGTCAGCATTTGATAAGCCAGCGTTCACATCAGGCTTTGGAGTATCAGGTTCTGATGGACAGGTATCGTGGCAGCCCCTGGTCTTACCCACAGCAACTGACCGAGCTCGAATATGGTCCTGGCGACGTATTAGCCAGGATGTATCCCGGTCGTTTTCGCTTCAAAAAACGCTATTTCAGCGCCGCGAAAGGCTTGGTGGAGCAGTTCATTGCGAACGTCCCAGGCCCGACGGCGAGGGCCTATTTGAACGCTATTTCTACAATCAGCGCTTTCGAACTATCGATGTGAACAAGCCTGGCTTGTGTCCACCATGTCTCCGCACACATGCCCACCTTAAATAGTACATGCAAAAAAAACGGGGCCCGAAGGCCCCGCGGTCGATCCATTAGCAAGCCTTTTCGAATAGTGCTTCGAATGCGGCGTCCTGAATGCGTTCATGCATGAAGTGATAGGTGATGCTGTTCTCTTCAACTTGAGGTTGTGCACTGATCTCGGCAAAGCCATTGGTGATGGAAATCGCCTGTCGTAACACTGTAGCCCGGACCCAAGGATCGAAGAACGCGTAGATCGCCCTATACAGCGACTTTGGCTGGGTGCTGCTGGTATCGATTCGGAACCTCAATGCTGGTAGCCAGGCAGGATGGATAACGTCACCGTCATCTATACCCGGAGCCATGTAGAAGCAGGTCGCCGACGTGCAGCCCTTCATAAGTTGCGACCACAGCGCGCAATCGGCGCCTCGCACTTCCGGCAAGAAGCCTGGATGCACGTGGATGAACTTCAGATGCGGAAGCTCCAACAGCTTTCTGGGCACGATACCACCGCCGGTAAATAGCACCTGGCTTTCTGGTAATGACGCAAGCCGCTTATGCAGTCGCTCGTCATTCAAATCATCCACCAGCAACTGTTCAACGTTCGCCGAGTATTCGCTCAGATCACGCAAGGCCAGCGCGTCATCGATCACTTCTGCTGGTATATCGAAGCCACTTTCGATTTCACTTCTCACGCATCGGTACAGTGCTGTTTCACTGCGCTGAAGTACCCCCGACCAGTGGTGAATACTATTGCGCTGTCGGGACTGTGCATAAGCGATGCGCAACGCCCCAGGCAGGAAGCGGCCCACCGGTTTTTTACTTGAAAGGTCTTTTGCGGAGACCAATTGAATGATCTTCTCCGGCTTAAGTCCCATGCCTTTGAGGGTTGCCAGATAGGCGCGGGCGATAGGGCCTTCCCAGAACAACACAGTGATTGCAAGTGTCTTTTCGGTCACGGCCTTGGCAGATGGGGCCAGGACCGTAGCGGCCGGAGGATTTGGGTAACTGTAGCTATTGAAGAAACCATCGATGGAGTCTTGCACTAGATCCAGCAGGCCCTTGTCCAGAGCCGCCCCCAATGAGTCCCGCAGCTTGAGTGCCGCGTTGAGACGCTTGGCGGCCTCGGCTGTGCGCTGTGCCTGGAGCAGGCGCGCCATATCTTTCAGTAGTAACAGAAGTGCCAGGGTAGATGGCACGGTGCTCAATACGTTGCTGCTGGCTCTGCCCCCGCTGGGCAGGTAGCTGTCATATAGGCAGCGGGAGATCTCGATACGCTTGCACAGAAAGGCCAGCAATTCGAAGTCGGTGTCACGCCACTCGGGTTGCCGGGCGCAGTCAATGACCCTTGCCGCAGTGTCGAAGTGGACGTTCGGCAACGGTGCCGCTGTCTGCAAGGACAGGTATTGACTGATATATCCTTCGATCATTCTCGCGGTCCTTCAACCTTTGGCAATTTTTTGGTGGGCGACTTGCAGAATGTTGGCAACGGTCCAGTACAGGACCATTCCCGACGGGAACGAATAGAACAGCACAAAGAAACCGAGTCCCATGATCCCTGAAGATATCGCTTGGCGTGTCGCTGACTGGCCGTCAGGTACCGAGGCCAGTTTTATGCTCAGCAGCGTGGTGAATGCCATCAGTACCGGCAGCAGGTTGAAATAGGCGCCGAACAGTGGCAGGTCGACGCCGAGAGGGAAGAGCTGGTCAGGTTCTGCCAGGGTCCGGATCCACAGGAAAGACGCATCGCGCAGTTCGAAGGTCTGGCCCAGCAGGTGGAACAGGGCGACGAATACTGGCACCTGGACCAATACGATAAGCAACGGTTTCAAGCCCGCCAGTGGGCTGACCTGATGACTCTCATAGAGCTGGAGAATGCGCTCGCTTTGTTCTCCTCCCTTGTAGTTCTTGCGAATTTCCTGCAGCTCGGGCTGGATCCGCGCCTGGATGGCAGCGAATTTTTTCTGCGCCGAGATGGTTTTCTTCGCCATCGGGTACATGACCAGGCGAATCAGAAATGCCAGCAGAATGATCGACACGCCCCAACTGCCAACGATCTGCTGAATGAACTCCAGCGCATGCATGATTCCCAGGCTTAATCCGCGCATCCAGTTCCACAGGCTGGAAAACAGCAAGCCACCGAGATCGGGAGTGGCACTGGTCAGTGCCTGATAGGCCTTTCCGCCACCAAACACGCTCCACTGGAAATTCTGCGGTGCGGTGCTATCGCCGACCGGTAACTGAATGCTCACAGAGGTCAGGAAGGGGGCTAGTGCAGCTTGCTCCGCCGGTAATTGCGGAACGCTTGCTTGCCAGGTCGAGGCTAAAGCGTTGTCGTTGGTTGCGCTCAGGATCAATGCCAGATAACGGCTCTGCAGTCCCAGCCACTGGGTTCCAGGTGCGTCCTTGGATGAGAACTCCTGTACATCACCCAAGCGCTGGGTGCTGACGCCATCGGCATTCTGGTAAACCAGTTCAGTAAATGAGTAGATGCTTTGCCCCATGCCCAGCCCCTGGGCGGGCGATTCGCCGATTCCGGGGCCGATGTGCAGTTCAAGGCGGTTGTCCGCGCGTACGGCGGCGCTCTCAAGGTGCACTGCTACATCGAGGTCCGAGCGCCAGTCGTGCGCTTGCAGGTGCCAGGTTTTAGTCAGGGTGAAGGGCTGCTCAGGATGTTCCAGAACCATGACCAGGGTATCAGCTGTCTGGCTGCGCACCTTCCAGCCACCGGCCAAGGTTTCCCATTCCCGCAGATCCTTGCCGGCCAGTTGGCCGTTCAGAATGAAAAGGCCCTCGCCAGGGACCGCCATGTCCTGTTCCTGGCCTGCCGAGTCGTGCAGGTGAGGCAGTCGCCAATGCTGGATGCTGGCGTCCTTCAGGTTGAACTGCAGGTTTAGGCTGGAGTTGCCGAGACTGGCGACAGGAGCCGCCGATGCGCCTGTCATGTATAGGAACAGAATGAAAAGCCAGCCAAGCCAGCGGATTTGAGATGCGCTCTTGAATGTGGACATAAGGGGATTTTCTGCTGAGGTCAGCATTCTGCTGAACTGGCGGATGGAGGAGCAACCGGCATCCATGCCGTGAAGGGATAGTCCTTTAGATGAAAAAGGTGCAACGAATTGGCAATCCGGCCAATCCGATCACTTCTTGTTGCTGTGTTCTTCTTTTTTGACGACGTCCTTGCGCAGCCCCAGCAGGCGCAGCAAGCGATGCCAGTACAGCTTGAGAACCATGGCGACGGCCGCCAGGGCGCCGAGGATGCCTTGCAACATGGCGCTGCCGGTACCCGGATCAAGGTAGGCGAATGCGTTGATTGGCAGGAACACCAGGCACAGCAGGGCAATCAGGGAAAACTTGTTTTTTTGCATGAGAAAGCTCCTTATTGATTTCTCAGTGTTTTCAGATACTCAGCAGCCTTATCGCCGCTTTTACCGGTGTTGAAAATCCAGCGTTGGCGAGCTTCGCGTAACGATGCCTGCCATTTTTCCGAATCATCGGCCATTGCCTGGGCAACCTCGCCGAGCGTTTCCAGCCGATCGACGGCAACCACGACGCCTAACTGTTCCCGAACCTGCACTTCGATCGGTTCGATATCCAATTGTGCATAGTCGGGGTTCAGCACCTTGCGCGGCACATCGGCGAAAATCACCGGACGCTCAAGGCCGAAGGCAAATTCAAGCGCTGCGCCTGACCAGTCGCTGAGCATGATGTCCGAGCTCTGCAACGAGGCGGTGCCATCGCTGTCTTCATCCATCCGGAAGCGCGGTTCGTCCCGGTAGTGCCGGGCAATCTCATCCAGCGTCGGCCCCGCGAACTTCCGGGTTCGCGGGTGAGGGCGCAAGATCACGCGCAGGCCGGCATCGATCAGCGGCTTTACTGCATCGATACCGTGTTGTTCGATCAGGCCGTTCGCTCCCCAGGTCGGTGCAACCAGGACCTGGATCGGTGCATCTGCGCGTGGCAGCGGGCCGGCGTTGCCTTGTTCGAGAATGCGGTCGAGTCGTCCATAGCCATGTTCCACCAGGGTTTTCGGCGACAGACCAAGCGCCTGCTCGCGAGCCCGGGTCTCTTCGACATGATGCGGCCCCACGCAGAGGATGGAGTCGAAATGATCGAAGGCCTCGGCCCGGTAGATCATGTGGGTGCTGACGATGGAGTGATGCAGGTAGGCGTAATGCACAGGGAAGGGCGAACGCTTGATGTGGAAGCTCTGCAAGTCCGGCATGGTCATCAACAGAACATCGACGTCCAGGGTGGAAAAGAACAGCGTGCGCATGCTGCCCTCGCCGACATAGAAGGCGCGCATGCCCTCCGGCGGATCGAGCAGCAGCGGGTCGTCAGACGCGGAGGTCACATAGAGCACCGGCAGGTCGTGAAGACGCTGCAGTGACCTGAATACCGGCTCGAACCAGGACCAGTACCCCTTCCCCTCGGAGTAGAAAACGATCTGGCGCTGTTCCCGAGGCACACGCTTGAATGCCTGGAGGCCCTGCCATTCCTGCCGCAGCCTGCGCAACCCGGCAAACATCTTCACACCCCGAGCCGGATGAAGGAATCCAGCTGTCCGTTGCCAAGCATCTCATGGTACTGATCCAGGTCCTCGACCGTGTCCACCTCCAGCCAGCCGTTGTCGGTGAACGCGGCGCGGGCTTTCCAGCCACTGTCGATCAGGCTTTGCAGGAAGGTGGTCATGTACATATTGTCGAAGTCCTTGCCATCGCGCAGCACATGACGGTCCATCTGGTGCCAGGCCTGGCGGAACGCCGCGACATGATCGCCGCGAACCTTGATCAGCCCCATGTACTGGCCCTGGACTTCGCTGTAGTCCTTCGGCTTTTTGCCCAGTTCCAGAATATGACCGTCGGCATCCAGCTTGAGGGTTTCGGCATCGGCCAAGGGGTTGTCCATGCGGATCTCCCAGAAACGGCGCCACTGCCGATCGATCGAGATCGCCAGCGGTGCATCGGTCTCCAGCAGGCTGTCCAGTACGGATGGCTGGTAGATGATGTCGCCATAGGCGATCAGCAGGTCTTCTCCATCGACCATCCGCTCTTCTGCACAGAACAGGGTGCTAACCATATTGGTTTCGGCGAAGCGTGGATTGAGCACCAGCTCAGCGCCCTGGTCCTGCAGGCAGTCGGCGCGATAGCCGCCAATCAAGGTGATGTCGGCGAGACCCTTGGCGCGCAGGACGTCCATTTGCCGATGCAGCAGGGCACGGCCCTGGAGTTCAACAAGGCACTTGGGGCGCTCGTCGGTATAGGGGCGCAGACGCGTGCCTTGTCCGGCTGCCAGGATGATTACGCGCATGGTGTGTCCTTGCTGGAAAAAAGATGACGAATAAGGGTGGCGTCCTGCTCCGCATTGGCAGAGGGGCGCTCCGGATGCCACATGACGCCGGTCCATGGCAGTGTTTCGTGAACGGCAGCTTCGACGCTGCCGTCGTCCGCCTGGACCCTGGCCAGCAGCCCGGGTGCCAGGTCGACCCTGGCGATACCCCAGTTATGGAAGCTGTTGACCTCGCTATAGGCGGCGAACAGTTCGTCTGTGCCAATCGCCGATACCGCATGCATGCAACCGACATGCCCGCTGACCGGTCGCAGGCCGCCGCCAAGAAAATGATTGAGCATCTGCATGCCTCGGCACACGGCCAGCACCGGAAGCTGGCGACTGCGCGCCAGGGTCAGCAGGGCTTGCTCGGTTCGGTCGCGCGCCATGGAGGCATTGCTGGCACCGGGCAGGTGAGAGAGATCGTTGCCGCCGCTGAGGATCAGCCCCGCCACCTGCTGCCGCTCCAGCCAGTCCTGTGGCTGCGCCAGGCCGTTGGGCACCGCCACAAGGTCGATACCCAGCTCTTCCAGCAGTGCCGCCCAGCGCTGGTCCAGGCAATCGCGCAGTTCGCCATGGCCGGCAATCTGCTCCACCCGTTGAGTAATGGCGACACGCATCATTGGATCACTCGGATGATCCGGTTGCCGGCGTCCAGCTCCAGAACCCTGGCAAGCGCCAGCGCCCGGTACTGGGTTTCGCCGACGCCGAGCGCTGCCGGCAGGCCGAATTCGGCGGCACGGATCGCCATATGCGAATTGGCGCCGCCATACATGGTGATCAATCCGGCGATCTGGCGGCCGAACAGCCAGTCATAACCCGGATCGGCCTGTGGAATCAGGGCGATCTTGCCGGTCAGGTCCTGCTCGTCATCGCCTTCGCTTAGGTCGACACAGTTCGCCCGGATCTGGGCCGCACCGACAAAGTTGGGCTGCGTTGCGGGATACAGGAAGACGTTCAAGTCTTCGCTGGAGCACAGCAGTGGGGGCAGCTCGATGGTTTGCAACTGCTGATGCAGCGCCCGGTTGCGACGACCGGCCTCGCGCAGATAGTCAGCGGGCGAAGCGGCTTCAGGCGTGTCGTTGCGCAAGGCGAGAATGGCGTCGATGTGCAGGTAGGCCAGCTTTTCGCGAGGAATGCCCAGCGGTTCGGCCCAGTCGATCAGTTCGTCGAGTGCCAGTGAGAGGTTGCGGGTAAAGGCGAACTTGGCGTACTCGCGTCCCTCGATGGCCTGCCTCAGGAACTGCTCCAGGGTGTCGGCATCCTGGCTGATTCCGGCCTCGGCAAGTGCCGCGACAAAGCGTGGACGAGCCTGTTGCCAGAGGCTTCCCGGTACCTCGCCTGCAGCAGCAGGCGGCTGTGTGCCCACGCTATCGATGATCGGCCTGAGGTAGCGCTCGGGATCGGCGCGATAACTTGGGGAGTTGATGTCGTATGTGCCCGGGCGCAGGTGTCCGTATTTGTCGACGAAAGCCTCCCAGTCCAGCTCACCGCGGGCACAGCTTTCCGCATCGTGGGTGAGCATGTGGCTGACGGTGCGAATGGAGCCGAAGAAGTCCTCCATTTCCGCCTCGCTCAGCACGCCACTGCTGACCGCCGAGCGCAGCAGTGTGACCGCGACGAAGGCGCTGCGTGCCAGATGGGCGAAGGGCAGGGTGCCATATTTGCGGCAGTCGAAAAGCAGGGCGCGGATTTTCTCCAGGGGCGGCATCGATCGCCCGCGCAGTTGCTCGAAGCGCCGCTCCAGTTTCTCGATCTGTGCCAGGTCAGCGGCGTTGCGCAGTATCGCGTTCGCGCTGATCTCGCGTAGCCCGTCGCGCAGTTGGTCGATCTCGGCGCTGGTGAATCCACCTTCTTCGCCGAGGCGCTGACGCCAACGCTCGAAGTCCAGGGCAAAGCAGGTCGGTACCACGTCGAACTCGACCTTATCGTGCAGCCACGGGTGACGCTCCAGCCAGGCGAGGTAGAAGTCGGCCAGGCGGGTAGCCAGGGCCTCGTCCAGGCAGGCGGGAATGAACGAGTTGAAACTGGCGCGGATATCCACATAAGGATGGCCGGCAAAGTCGATCAGCAGTGGCGACGGACGTACATCTCGATAACCATATTCGGCCCGTTGGGTCGCCCAGGTTTCATCCATGATCAGGTGCCGATACAGGCTGACGGCAAGGGGTTGTGGCTTGGTGCCGATGATCTCGGCGGGGTTCCAGTCCGGCATGATGCCGAACAGGGCGCGTTTGCCTACGACGAAAGGCGGCGGTTCCTGCCGCGCTTCGAAGTTCTCCCGGGCGGCATCGAGATGGCGGAACAGCTCCGCATCACTGCCTTCGCGCCTGGAGTGGTTCACGGCGATCGGTCGTACCTGGAGGATATGCAAACCGGCGTCGCGGGTAATCGCGAACTCCACGTCCAGCGAGTCATAGCCCAGCAGGGATTCGATTTCCCGCAATGCCGGCAGCAGGGCCACCAGGTTGTCCGGAATATTGACGCTCGCCTCGTCGGCGTTGCGCCGCATCACCAGGGTCTTGTGCTGGTCGCTGGTGCCGCTGGTGATGGATTCGGTGCTTCCGCTGACATCGTCGTAGTTGACCAGATAGTAGGGGGCGCCGTTGCTAAGACCGCGGGTGAAGGCGACGCCGCTGGCGATCACGCCTTCGAGCATTGGCTGGACCAGCACCTGGTTGCGTGGATTGCTGTCCGGATAGGAGGCGATCACATGCTCGATGGCGGTTTGCAGGGTCTGCAGGTTGCTACCGTCGATATTCAGAAGGCTGGTATAAGCGCCGGCGTTGGAGTGGCTGAAACCGTCTTCCGACAAGGCACTGCTGCGGATCACCAGGTTGAGTCCGGGGAAGTGCCTCTGGATCCCGGACAGCACTCGCGGCGGGTCTTCCAGCCATTCGGCCACGGTAAAGCTGACCTGGTCCTCGATGCGGCTGCACTTGACCATACGTCGCAGGCGCCTCAGGGTCTGTGCTTTGGTCCCGAGGACAAAGTGGGCCAGGTCCCGTGGCTCGTTCAGCTCCGCCCAGTCGCCCTGGACATCGATCGCTTCCACTTGCATGCCTTGGCAACGCAGCATTTCGACGAGGTCCGACAGGTTGCCCTGTTGGAACTGCTCGCGAAGGGTTGCCTGGTGTTCCAAGAGGAAGGCGATCGCCTTCGGGCCGAAATGCACGCAGCCGACGAATTCCGCAGCGGCAAGTGCGTCAGGGATATCCGCGCCCAGGCGGGTGATGATCTGCTTGTGCAGCGAAACCTTCTCGCAGCGCTGCAGGTCCGCTCCGGTCCGTCCGGCGTAGCGGGTGCGCCAGTGGCTGTCGACGGCAACGCAGACATCTGCCTTGCTCACGCTCAGCGCAGTGGCCAGGCTGCGACGGAACAGTACGTCGGAGTAGGACACCAGGCTGTTGTGGTGCTTGGCAAGGTCGACCAGCAGGAAGGAGTAGGCGGAACGGGTCGACTGCCAATCGTCGTTCACCCAGTAGCGGAGATCAGGGTAGCGCTCGCGTACCGACTCCAGCCGGTAGCCGCCCACGAAGTGTACGCTCGACTTGAGCGCCTCGGTCGCGTGGATCAGCCAGTCTATGACCCGGGTATGCCCGGACGCGCTACGTAGCGCCGCGTGTTCATCGCCCTGGAAGGGGCGGCCGGCGCCGAGGAAAATTACCGATGACTGCATCGTTGGGTATCCATTCTTTCAGTAGGCGCGGCAGCCTGTGCCGCCGCGCTCATGCCATCACCAGTTGCGTGCTGCTTCGGTCCAGTAGCCAAAGCCCCAGCAGTCGCGAACGGGGTCGAGCAGTTCCGGATTCTGGGTCTTGGCGTACACGCAGGATTGTGTCTCCCCGTGGGCGATCAACTTGTAGTCGTTGCCATTGGAGGCATAGAGGTACTGAGGCACTCTCTCGGCACTACGGGCCGGGTCCAGGGGCAGGCTCGGGATGAAGTTGGGGGCCAGGCCGACAATCCATTCCGCGCTGTCCTTGCCGTAGGTACTGTGGAGGCCATCGAATTTCTCGCTCACCGGGTACTTGCCGTTGGCCTTGCGATAGGCCTCCAGTGCCGCCTTGATCTTGCTCAGGTCGGCCTTGCGCTGGTTGAACAGGACGTCTTCGTTGGTGAGGACAATCTTGCCGGTTGCTTGCAGGGACGCGACGAGATCGGGGTTGCGAGGCACCTCGACGGTGAAGTGGGTCTGGGGCGAGAAGCCGGACTTCTGATCATATACGAAGTCGACGAACACCCCGCTCTGGGTGGCGCTGTCATTTGCCTCGGGATGCAGCAGGTCCAGGCCCGGAACGGCATCGCATACGGCCTTGCCCGACGCCGGCGGGCAAAGGGTCCTGGCCAGGTCGCTGAGGCTGGCGAGGCTGTGATCGTAGGTCAGCGCCTCGCTGTTCCGGGACTTTGCCTTGATCATCATCAACGGACGATAGCGGTTGTAGCCCCACAGCTGGTGATTATTGATCTGGTAGTTGTCAGGCGCCGCATTCATGTAGGAAACCGGCGCTCCGTGGTCGCTCTTGATCACCAGCAGGGTCTGGTCGTAGATCCCGATGGCCTTGAGCTTCTCGATCACTTGGGCGGTTTGCCGCATAGCGCAACGGGTTTCGTTCAACACGCCTTGATAGTTCTGGTTGGCTTTGAACCATTTCGCATCGGCACTGCGATAGGTGCAGTTTTCATCCAGGTCCACCGGGAAATGGGTATGCAGCAGGTGCATATAGCGCACGCTGCGCTGTGTACCCGCCACATGCAGGTTGTCCATGAACATCATCAGATCTTCGCTGTGCAGGCTGTTGAGCGAATCCCATTTTGCGCCCTTATGCTCCAGGCCTCGACGCCCTTTGGCACTGAGGGATTTCGTCGACACCAGGTCGCGAATTTGCTCGTTCATGAACTGCGCTGTCACCGCCGTGCCGACTCGTGCTGCGATGTAAGGATAAAGGTCCAGTGCGGTAATGGAGCGTTCGACGATGTCGGTACCACCCAGGGTCAGCGGTGTGATGCGATTGCTGGGGACGTTGTTAAAGGTACTGTATGCACCGTAGGTCACGACGTCGGCACCATTTGCCTGTTCGCGGTCCACGGAGTTGAGGCGATCCGGCGGAAGGCGCAGTGAAAGACCGTGTTTATCCGTGAATGCCCTGTAGTTGAAGTTTCCGTACAGCTCGGAGCGGATCGACGCCCAGGTCGCCGGGGCTGCAGAAATGGCGTTGTCGTAGAAGGTGAAGTCCTTGAGTTGGCGCTTCAGTTCCGGGTCTTCTTCGAGGACCTGCTTGGCGACGTTGCTGGCGAGACCATCGAAGCTCAGCACCAGTACGTTGTCACTGGACGATAGACGGGTGAAGTGGCTGAGCGAAGCGCTGGAGTTGAGCAGCGCTGGCAGCGCGGCGCCTACGGTGGTCAGCGTAAGAATCAGCATGAAAACCTGGGTTGCGGCTTTCAGGCGTGTGAAGGTCAGGAGTGCAAGTAGCAGCGAGCCACCTGCGACCAGGTAAAGATTGTGCGGATCGGTGACGAGGTCTTCCGGTGAGACCATCCCGGCTTCCTGGACCAGGGGCAGCATGTAGCCAGCCAGACCGGCCCAGAACAGGATGCCGTACAGCAACAGCGAAGCCAGCCAGTTCAGCCGAAGCAAGGCGAGCAACGAAGCACAGACAAAGAAAACGACGCTGGCCGCAGCGGTGATCAGCGAAGAACTGACGAAGAAGTCAAAAATGTTGAAATTGATGTCGTTTATCGACAGATAAACAACATAAAGAGGGACCCACAAAAAAAGCGTGGACGCGGCGCACAGAGAAAGAACTGCGCGTTTGCACAACGGGCTGGTGTTTTTTATTGCGATCACGGGGCTACGGGCTTCCTGCGCAGGCTTGTCTCGGCACGATGCTTGGAGGCATGGCCTTGAATGGTAAAAAAATTTTGCGGGATTCTATCAGAGCATTATGAAAATGGAACCGTTGGGTCACATTGTCACCATCTTGGTCCGGTGCTATCTGTCAATATTCTAAAGGGCTTTATGCTCTTTATTGTGATTTGCATCACGTTTTCTACTTGTGGTTTGGTGTGCGCTGTGGGATGCGGCACGTTTGAGTTCAGTGTTTTTGAGAGAGGTTTTCTTTGGTTGTAATAAAAAGTTACATGTGGCGCTTTGGAGGCGACTACTGAAGAGATAAAAAAACCACCTTACGGTGGTTTTTTCAAAAGACAGCGGAGTTACTCGCCCTGATAGATGCACCCGCTGGTGCAGGTTTCATGAATGCGAACCTGACTCAACTCCGGCAGCAAAGGCTTGACCTGATCCCAGATCCATTTGGCGATCACTTCGCTGGTCGGGTTTTCCAGACCGGGAATATCGTTGAGATAGTTATGGTCGAGCTGATCGTAGAGCGGTTTGAAGATCGCCTTGATCTCGGCGAAGTCACGGATCCAGCCGGTGTGTGGATCGAGTGGGCCGCTCAGGTGCAGGGCGACCTTGAACGAATGGCCGTGCAGGCGTCCGCACTTGTGTCCGGCCGGGACGTTCGGCAAGCGGTGCGCCGACTCAAAGGTAAACTCTTTAAAGATTTCCAAAATTTTCAACTCTAAGAACCAATGCTGCCGCGCAGTTTACCAGCAAGGTCAGTGCAACGGTTGCAGATGGTCGGCCAGCGTGCCGCGCTCGACCAGGTCGAGAAACTGCTCGCCCAGGCGCCGGCTTTCACTCATCGCGGTGTGCCAATAGCGCTGGCGTGTCGCCGCGTCGCCCATGAAACGCTTGAAGTCGTTGCGGTCCGGCAGCTTGCCGTAGGGCAGGCGGGCCAGGTACTGCGGTGACGGGGCCAGCAGCACCACGTCCTGCAGCCGATCGGCATCGCCACGCCGCCATGGCAGGGCCTTGTCGAACCAGCCAGGGATCACTTTGTCGGTGAAATGCGGATACAGCACGATGTCCTCACCGCTGTAGGGCAGGTCGAGGTGGTAATCCAGCAGGCCACCGTCGCGGTAGGTCCCGGCTCCGGCCCCCGGGATATCCCGCACGCCTTCCATGACCATGGGAATCGAGCCGGACGCCAGCAAGGCATGGCGCAGGTTGTCGCGAGCCAACGGCAGGCAGCGCGACGGGAAGTCGGTCAGCGCGTGCAGCGGCGGAGCGCTGCGGGCGTCATGCAGAATGATCCGCTCGAAATGCTTCGACAGCCGTGGCCGGCCGATCAGGTTGTCGGCGATCACCGAGGACAGGCCGAGGCCCAGGCGCCCGCGATGATCATCGGCGAGCAGGCCATGGCTCTTCACCACCATGATGTTCAGGCGGTACAGCGGGTTGTCGAGAATGCTGGCATCGCGGCCTTCGAGCAGGTCGTCGAGCATGCGCTGGCAACTGCGGCTGACCTCGGCCTGGGTCACCCCCTTGGCGAAATCCTGCGCGGTATACAGGTCGCCCAGGCGGCGGATCGCCGTAGCCGGGTCCGGCAGGCAGGCACTGGCGAAGCGCCAGGAGCCGATCGACGCGCCGATCAATGCGCGTTCCCGTGGTGCCCGGGGCAGCCACTCGCCGAACAGGGCCAGGTCCAGGCCCTGAATACCCAGGGCTTTCGGCCCGCCAGCAGCCCCAGGCAGCACACCGACATCCGCAGCGCTCAGGCCTTGCCGGCGAATCCGCGCCAGGGCACGTTTGCCGGCCTTGAGGGTCAGCGCGGGGTAAGGGATGTGCATCGCGGTCATGAAGGGGCTCGCTGCGGGTGGATCGACGAGTATAGAGCGTGGTCTACCGCGCTATCATGTCGCCAGCTGTTTTCAGCTTCAATTAAGTTCGGCTGGATAGACTTCTCACCGTACCCGATTGATCACGATGGAGAAACACGATGAAAACCCTTACTGCCCTGTTTGCTACCGCTGCCCTGGCCCTGAGCGCCAACGTTGCCCTGGCCAAGGATGTACAGCCCGACCAGGTGGTGAAGCTGGTCCAGAGTCAGCAGATCCAGTCCCTCGATACCCTGAAGCAAAAGGCCCTGGCCCAGCATGCCGGTGCGACCGTCACCGACAGCGAACTGGAAGAGGAATACGGCCGCTACATCTATAAGGTCGAACTGCGTGATGCGCAGAACGTCGAGTGGGATGTCGACCTGGATGCCAAGACTGGCGAAATCCTCAAGAACGCCCGGGATAACTGATGCCGCGTTTTGCCCTAAGCATCCGCTGGCCCCTGCTCGCGCTGCTGGCGGTCTGCTCGCTGGCGGTGGCCCGCGACCTTGACCAGGACGAAGCCCTGGTCCTGCGTCGCGACGGGGTTATCCTGCCGCTCGAACAGCTGCTGCAAGCCGCCCTGGGACGCTATCCCGGGGCGCGGTTGCTGGAAGCGGAACTGGAAGAGGATGACGACATCTACGTCTACGAAGTCGAGTTGCTCACCCAGGAAGGCGTGGTGCGCGAAATCAAGCTCGACGCCGCCAGCGGCACCCTGCTCAAAGACGAGGAAGATGATTGATGCGCCTGCTACTGGTCGAGGATAACGTCTCGCTGGCCGATGAACTGACCGCCAGCCTGCAGCGCCTGGGCTATGCCGTGGACTGGCTGGCCGACGGCCGCGATGCGGTGTACCAAGGGGCCAGCGAACCCTATGACCTGATCGTGCTGGATCTCGGCCTGCCCGGTATTCCGGGGCTGGAGGTATTGCAGCAGTGGCGCGCCGGCGGCCTGGTCACCCCGGTCCTGATCCTTACCGCGCGGGGCTCCTGGGCCGACCGCATCGAAGGACTCAAGGCCGGCGCCGACGATTACCTGAGCAAACCGTTCCACCCCGAAGAGCTGCAACTGCGCATCCAGTCGCTATTGCGCCGTGCCCGCGGGCTGGCCAACCAGCCGACCCTGGAAGCCGCCGGCCTGCACCTGGACGAAGGCCGACAGTGCGTCAGTCGCGGTGGCGAGGATGTGCAACTGACCGCCGCGGAGTTCCGCCTGCTGCGCTACTTCATGCTCCATCCGCAACAGATCCTGTCCAAGAGCCACCTTGCCGAGCACCTCTACAACGGTGAAACCGAGCGTGACTCCAACGTACTGGAGGTCCATGTCAATCACCTGCGGCGCAAGCTCGGCCGCGGGGTGGTCGAAACCCATCGCGGGCAGGGCTATCGGTTCGGCGGGGCGGTGGAGTGAGGTCGATCCAGTCACGTCTGAGCCTTGGCCTGGCCGGAACCCTGGTCGTGGTTGGCCTGGCCCTGGCCCAGGTCAGCCTGTGGCTGTTCGAAGTGGGCCTGCACCGTTACCTGGAAAGCGGATTGCGCAAGGAAAGCGAGAACTTGCTGATGGCCCTGGTCCAGGGCCCGGGCGGCCTCGAACTGGATCAGCGGCGGATCTCCGCCGCCTACAACCGGCAGTTCTCCGGTTACTACTTCCGCATCGATTTCGCCGACAAGGCCTGGCGTTCCCGTTCGCTCTGGGATACCGAGCTGCCGGCACCGCAGAACGCCGGCCTGCTCGACGGCCTCGAACTCGGTCCGGAAGACCAGCAATTGCTGGTGTTGCGTAGCGATTACCGGCGCCAGGGCCAGGCCATCTCCATCAGCGTCGCCCAGGACTACACGCCCATGCGCGATGCCTTCCGCCGCCTGCAGCAGATTGGCCTGGGCCTGGGCGTGCTGGCGCTGATCCTGGTGCTGGTGCTGCAGCGCCTGATCGTCAAGCGCTCGCTGCGCCCGCTGGAACGCGCCCGCGAGCAGATCGCCCAGTTGCAGCAAGGCCAGCGCACGCAACTGGACAGCCAGGTACCGAGCGAACTGGAGCCCCTGGTCGCGCAGATCAACCACCTGCTGGCCCACACCGAAGACAGCCTGCGCCGCTCGCGCAACGCCCTCGGCAACCTCGGTCACGCGCTGAAAACCCCGCTCGCCGTGTTGCTCAGCCTGGCCGCCAGCGAGCGCTTGAAGGATTCCCCCGAGCTCGCCGCCCAGCTACGCGAGCAACTGGAACAGATCCAGCAACGCCTCAGCCGCGAACTCAATCGTGCCCGCCTGGCCGGCGACGCCTTGCCCGGCGCGCATTTCGACTGCGACCAGGAACTGCCGGGCCTGCTCTCGACCCTGGGCATGATCCACGGCGACGGCCTGCTGATCCGCCACGAAGTACCGCCCGGATTGTCCCTGCCCTGGGACCGCGAAGACCTGTTGGAACTGCTCGGCAACCTGCTGGACAACGCCTGCAAATGGGCCGACAGCGAGGTGTGCCTGGGCATCCGCCAGGCCCCGGACAGCTATCAACTGTGGGTCGACGATGACGGACCGGGGATTCCCGAAGCCGCACGCCAGGGCGTGCTGGAGCGCGGCGCCCGGCTGGACGAACAGGTCGCCGGTCATGGCCTGGGGCTGGGGATCGTGCGGGATATCGTCGAGGCCTGGCATGGCCGGATGGAGCTTCGCGAGAGCCCGCAGGGTGGCCTGCGGGTGCATATCGAACTGCCGCGCAGGACAGGACGCTGACAAGCTCGCTCCTCACTGATAAGCATGGGTATCTACACATCTTTGGCGAGCTGCAACACGGACCTTGTGGGAGCGGCTGTTAGCCGCGATTGGGCGCGAAGCGGCCATAAAACCGGTGCCCTCGGTGTGTCAGGCAGATCTGGGACTTAGGTTTTACGACGGCTTCGCCGCCGATCGCGCGGTCCGGCGTCCCGGCTAACAGCCGCTCCCACAAGGTCCGTGTTGTACCTGATAGAGATGTGTAGATACCCATGCACTGATAAGGGGAGTCCCTGCTCATCGTGGGAGCGAGCTTGCTCGCGAAGGGCTGCAAGGCAGCCCCAGAAAAACCGTGAGGCCAATCACACCTTGAAGTGATCCATCAGCCGCTGCTGCTGGTTGGCCAGGCTGTTCAGTGCCTGGCTGACCCGTGCCGATTCCTCGGCCTGGTGCGACAGCGATTCGGTGACATCGCGGATGGTTGCGACATTGCCGCTGATCTCCTCGGCCACCGCGCTCTGCTCCTCGGCGGCACTGGCGATCTGCAGGTTCATGTCAGTGATCACCGCGACCGCGTCGCCGATCTGGCGCAACGCCGTGACCGCCTGACCGACCTGCTCGACGCTGCCCTGGGCCTGACGATGGCTGCTGTCCATGGCGCCGACCACCTCGCGGGTGCCGGCCTGCAACTGCTCGATCACGTGGCGGGTTTCCTCCACCGACTCCTGGGTGCGCTGGGCCAGGTTGCGCACCTCGTCGGCGACCACCGCAAAGCCGCGCCCGGCCTCGCCGGCGCGGGCTGCCTCGATGGCCGCGTTGAGCGCCAGCAGGTTGGTCTGCTCGGCGATGGAGCGGATCACTTCCAGCACCGAACCGATCTTCTCGCTATTGCCAGCCAGGCCTTCGACCTGGCCCATGGCCGCGCTCATATTGGCCGCCAGCGCGTCGATGCTGTTGGTGGTCTGGCCGATCACGGCCAGGCCCTGGCGAGTCGCCTGGTCCACGTCCCGCGCCGCCTGCGCTGCCTGGGCGGCGCTGCGGGCGACATCGTGGGCAGTGGCGCTCATCTCGTGGGAGGCGGTGGCTACCTGGTCGACCTGGCGGTACTGCTGCTCCATGCCGGCGCTGGTCTGGCTGGCGATGGCCGAGGACTTGTCGGCGGTATCCCGGGCCGAATGCACCGAGCGTTTCACCTCGGCGATGGTCGGTTGCAGCTTGTCGAGGAAGCGGTTGAACCAGCCGGCCAGCTCACCCAGTTCGTCCTGCTTGTTGTAGGCCAGGCGGCTGGTCAGGTCGCCGTCGCCACTGGCGATCTCGCGCAGGCGATGGGCGACGTGGAGGATCGGCCGGGTCACGCCACGGGCCAGCAGCCAGATCAGCAGCAGGCCGACCACGGCGGCCAGCAGGCCCAGGCCCAGTTCGATCATGGCGCCGCTGGTGTTGCGCTGGTCGAGTTCTGTCTTCAGCGCTTCGGCCGGGCCGATCAGGGCGCTTTCCGGTACATCCAGCAGCACGCCCCAGGACTTGGCGCCGGGTGTCGGCGAGAACGACGCGAGCACCTTCAGGCGTCCCTCGTGCTGGATGCTGTGCAGCGCCGTGCCATCGCTGAGCAGGCCGAGCAGTTGCGCGCCGTTGGCCTTGTCGATTTCGGCATAGCGCTGGGCCAGCTTGCTCGCATCCGGGCTGTAGCCGGCGAGCAGGCCGGCCGGGCTGATGATGCCGATCCGCGTCTGGCCGCCGTACAGCCGCGCGCTGGCGTCCTTGCTCAGGGCCTGCAGGCTGTTCAGGTTGATGTCGATGGACAGGGTGGCGATCACCTTGTCGGCGACGATCAGCGGGAACACGATGCTGGTCATCAGCACCTGTTGGCCGGCGATCTCATAGAAGTAGGGTTCGGTGATGCAGGTCTTGCGCGTGGTCCGCGGGCACACCGACCAGGTGTTGGCCGGCTCGCCGCTCGGGCCGATGCTGGTGTCGGCCATGTCCTTTTCCGGCAGGGCCATGGAGGTCAGTTGGCCGGGAGTCGGTTGCGACCAGTACAGGGCGAAGCGGCCGGTCTCGTTGCTGCCGAGGGCGTCCTGGTTGACGAACAGTTCGTCCTTGCCGTCCAGGGCATTGGGCTCGAACACCAGCGACAGGCCGAGCAGGTCCGGGTTGGCCTGCAATGCCGAGCGCACCTGGCGGGTCATGTCCTCGCGCAGGTCGAAGGCATCGAGGAAGCGCTTTTCCGCCTGCTCACGGAGGAACAGCACCTGGCGCGAGAAGCCGGCGCCATATTGGTAGGCATCCATGAACTGGCGGCGGATGGTCAGCGCCTGGACTTCGCCCTGGGACTCGATGCGGCCCTCGGCCGCCTCGGTGAGCATTTGCATGCTGCTGGCCTTGACCAGCTCCGTCGTGTGCTCCATGCGGTACAGCGAAAGACCGACCAGCAGGGTGACGATGCCGGCCAGGCAAAGTCCGGCCAGCAAGGTGATCTTCCATTGGATGGAAAGCTGTCTGAGGGACATTTGGCGAAATCCTTTGAACCCGAAGAAAGAGAAACTGCCGACCTGTATCGGCCTGGCGGGCGCGTTCTTTATTCAAACGTTCAATTGAAATGCGCCGTTTTCGTTCACCGAAGCGACCCGTGCACCGGTCTAGGGCGCCGTTCTTTGACAATGGGCAAGGGCTGCTTCAGAGTGTGCGCCTTCCAAAAAAACATACCGTCATTCGGCCAGAGCCCAAGGGCAAATCTGTCGCCGACGCTGTGCTATTTCGCCGTTTCAAGAGGTTGGAAAGAATGAATGCAGTCATTGCCGCGGTCGGCATCATGTTGGTGCTGAGCCTGTCCCGCGTGCATGTGGTGATCGCCCTGATCATCGGTGCGCTGGTGGGCGGCCTGGTCGGTGGCCTGGGCATCGAAGGCACGCTCAAGGCCTTCAATGGCGGCCTGGGTGGCGGGGCTACAGTGGCCCTGTCCTACGCCTTGCTCGGAGCATTCGCCGTGGCGATCGCCAAGTCCGGCCTGGCCCATGCCTTGGCCGACCGCGCCCTGGCCATGTTCCACGGGCAGAGCGAAGGGCAGGGGGCGCGGGTCAAATGGCTGCTGATCGGCCTGCTGGGTGTGGTGGCGATTGCCTCGCAGAACATCCTGCCGATCCATATCGCCTTCATCCCGCTGCTGGTGCCGCCGCTGCTCTATGTGCTGACCCGCCTGCAGATCGACCGCCGCCTGGTGGCCTGCGTCATCACCTTCGGCCTGATCACCCCGTACATGTTCCTGCCGGTGGGCTTCGGCAACATCTTCCTCAACGAGATCCTGCTGGCCAACGTGGCCCGCAGCGGCGTCGACATCAGTGGTGTCAACGTCACCCATGCCATGGCCATCCCGGCCGCCGGCATGCTCGCCGGTTTGCTGATCGCGGTGTTCTTCAGCTACCGCAAAAAGCGTGTCTATGACCTGGAGAAGATCGAGCAGGTCGAACAGGTGGCGGTCAGCTACAACCCGCTGACCCTGCTGGTTGCCGGCTGTGCGATCGCCGCGGCCTTCATCATCCAGCTCTGGCTCGACTCGATGATCATCGGCGCCCTGGCCGGTTTCCTGATCTTCTCGGTCTCCGGCATCGTCCGCTGGAAAGACACCGATGACCTGTTCACCGAAGGCATGAAGATGATGGCGATGATCGGCTTCATCATGATCGCCGCCTCGGGCTTTGCCGAAGTGATGAAAGCCACCGGCGAGGTGAAGACCCTGGTGGAGGCGTCGGCGCTGTGGATCGATCACAGCAAGGGCGTTGGTGCCTTGCTGATGTTGCTGGTGGGCCTGCTGGTGACCATGGGCATCGGCTCGTCCTTCTCCACCGTGCCGATCCTCGCGGCGATCTTCGTGCCGCTGTGCGTGCAACTGGGCTTCGATCCGATCGCCACGGTATGCATCGTCGGTACGGCGGGTGCGCTGGGGGATGCCGGCTCGCCCGCGTCGGACTCGACCCTCGGGCCGACCTCGGGACTGAACGTGGATGGCCAGCACCACCATATCTGGGACACCGTGGTGCCGACCTTCATCCACTACAACCTGCCGCTGCTGGCGGCGGGGTGGGTGGCGGCGATGGTGTTGTAGTACCGAGGCTGCATGGTGTGATTGAGGGCCTCATCGCCGGCAACGCCGGCTCCCACAGGATTTGTGCTCGACCCAACCCTGTGGGAGCCGGCGTTGCCGGCGATGAGGCCAGTGAAATTTTCGAAAAACTTCAGCCTTTTTTCGGCGGCGGCGAAATCCGGTTCAGCACCGTATTGCCGTCCTTGTCCTGGGTCAGGTACACCGGCAGCACCTTGGGCAGGGTGCGCACCAGCTTCTTCACGTCGCTGGTGTTGTAGATACCGCTGATGCGCACGCTGCCGGTGCTGGCGTCGGCCAGGCGCAGCGGGCTGTCGAGGTAGCGGTTGATCAGCGGCAGGGCCTGGTCGAGGGTCAGGTTGTCGATCACCAGCTTGCCATTGCGCCAGGCCAGGCTGGAGTCGCTGGCGTAGGTCTGGTTCAGGCTCGGCTCCAGGTTGCCGGCCTGGTACTGGGCCTGCATGCCCGGTCCAAGGCGGTAGCCGCTGCCGAGCTTGAAGCTCTCGCTGCTGACCAGCACCGAACCTTCCACCAGGGTCACCTTGACCTGGTCGCGGTACTTCCACACGTTGAACTGGGTCCCGGTCACCTGGGTCTGGCCGCTGCCGGCACGGACCACGAAGGGATGCTGGGTATCATGGTGGACCTTGAAGAACGCCTCGCCCTTGCTCAGGGTGACCCGGCGCTGGTCCTTGAAATTCATGTAGCGCAGGGACGTGCCGAGGTTCAGCTCGACCTCGCTGCCATCGCCGAGGGTCACGGTGCGACGACTATCAGTGCTTTCCACCGACTGGTAATCGTTGGGCAGCCAGCCCTGGTCCCAGCCGACCCAGCCGGCCAGGGGCAGGGCGAGCAGGGTGATGACCGCGGCCGAGGCATAGTGCCGGGCCCGTTGCGGCTGGCGCCGGGGCTTGATCGGCAGTTGCAGGATTTGCGCAGCAGCGGCAGCCGGGGCCGGGGAGCGCGGGAGCTGGTCGGCGGTGATCCAGATCTCCTGCATCGCCTCGAATTCCTGGCGATGCAGCGGGCTGGCGGTCAGCCAGTCGGCGAACTCGGCTTGTTCCTGCTCGCTGCAGTCACCCGCATGCAGGCGCATGCACCAATGCGCAGCGGCATCGGTGATGGCGTTGAGTTCGTCGTCGCTGGGGCTGGCCTGATTCATTGATACTCCCGGTTTTGGCCATTCTACCCTTGCGCGGCGAGGCTTCGGAACCGAGATCATGGCGAATCACTATCAGTTGTGGGATTTATTTGCAGGAAATTCCCTGCAAAATCGATTTTTTCCGCACAAACCGACCAATGGTCGGAAAATCCGGCGCGCCAGATGCGCACCGGGGTTTTCCGCTGACTCAGAATTGCTCGGCGTCGAGTTGGTACAGGCTGGCGCTGCCGGCGTGGATGCTGGCTTGCAAAGACAGTACCCGTGGCAGCAAACGGGCGAAGTAGAAGGCTGCGGTGGCCAGCTTGGCCGCATAGAACGCCGGCTCCTCGGCCTGCCGCGCCTGGGCGACGGCGGCCATCCGCGACCACATGTAGGCATAGGCCACGTAACCGAACAGATGCAGGTATTCCACCGATGCCGCGCCCACCGCATTGGCGTCCGCGCCGACCTGCTCGCGCAGCCACAGGCTGGTGCTCTCCAGGCGTTGCAGAGCATCCAGCAGGGCTGCGGCGTGGGGCGGTTCGCTCTCGCAGAAGGTGCGGATTTCCGCTGCCAGCAGTGCCAGCGACTGCCCGCCATCGGCCACCACCTTGCGCCCCAGCAGGTCCAGGGCCTGGATGCCGTTGGTGCCCTCGTAGATCTGCGCGATGCGCACATCGCGTACCAGCTGTTCCTGACCCCATTCACGGATATAGCCGTGGCCGCCAAATACCTGTTGGCCGAGCACACAGCTTTCCAGCCCGGTATCGGTGAAGAACGCCTTGGCCACCGGCGTCAGCAGTGCCACCAGGCGTTGCGCGGTGTCGCGCTCGGCGGCGTCCTCGGCATATTTGGCGAGATCCAGCTGCTGCCCGACATAGGTGGCGAAGGCCCGTCCGCCCTCGGTCAGGGCGCGCATGCTCAGCAGCATGCGGCGCACATCGGCATGGACGATGATCGGGTCGGCAACCTTGTCCTTGGCTTGCGGTCCGGTCGCCGCGCGACTCTGCAGGCGATCCCGGGCATAGGCCACGGCACTCTGGTATGACGCCTCGGCGCAGCCGATGCCCTGGATGCCGATGGACAGCCGCTCGTAGTTCATCATGGTGAACATCGCCGCCAGCCCGCGGTTGGGCTCGCCGACCAGGTAGCCGACCGCGCCGTCGAAGTTCATCACGCAGGTGGCCGAGGCCTTGATGCCCATCTTGTGCTCGACCGAGCCGCAGCTGACTGCATTGTCCACGCCCAGGTTGCCCTGTTCGTCGACCATGCGCTTGGGCACCAGGAACAGCGAGATACCCTTGGGCCCGGCTGGCGCGTCCGGCAGTTTCGCCAGGACCAGGTGGATGATGTTGTCGGTCAGGTCCTGGTCGCCGCCGGTGATGAAGATCTTGGTCCCGCTGATGGCGTAGCTGCCGTCGATCAGCGGCTCGGCCTTGCTGCGGATGATGCCCAGATCGGTGCCAGCATGGGGTTCGGTCAGGCACATGGTGCCGGCCCATTCGCCGCTGTACAGGCGCGGCAGGTACAGGGCGCGCAGGGCATCGCTGGCGTGGGCGTCGATGGCCAGGCAGCAACCGGCGCTCAGCGCCGAGTACAGGCTGAACGAGCAGTTGGCTGCGTAGAGCATTTCCTCGAACTGCACCGCGAGCATCTTCGGCATGCCCATGCCGCCATGCTCCGGATTGCCCGCCAGGCCGACCCAGCCGCCCTCGCGGTAGGTGCGCCAGGCCTCCTTGAAACCGTCCGGGGTGGTGACCTTGCCGGCGTCGAAGCCGACCCCCTGTTCGTCGCCGCTGCGGTTGAGCGGGGCAATCAACTGGCCGGTGATCTTCGCCGCCTCTTCGAGGATGGCATCGGCGGTCTCGCCGTCCACCGCTGCCGCCAGGGCCGGCAGCCGGGCCCATTGGGCCGGGCCCTGGAACACTTCATGGAGGACGAAGCGCATGTCGCGCAGCGGGGCATTGAATTCAGGCATCGTGGTTCTCGTAATAAAGGAAGAGGGATCAGAGCGCCTTGGCCCAATCGCGCAGCAGGTACTTCTGGATCTTGCCGGTGGAGGTCTTCGGCAGTTCGCGGAAGATCACGGTCTTGGGCAGCTTGAAGCCGGCCAGGTGCTCGCGGCAGAAGGCGATGATCTCGGCCTCGCGAGTGTCCTCGCAGCCGGGCTTGAGGGTGATCCAGGCGCAGGGCGTCTCGCCCCATTTCTCGTCCGGGCGGGCGACCACCGCCGCTTCCAGCACGGCCGGATGGCGATACAGGGTGTCTTCCACCTCGATGGTGGAGATGTTCTCGCCGCCGGAAATGATGATGTCCTTGAGCCGGTCCTTGATCTCGACGTAGCCGTCCGGGTGGCACACGGCGAGGTCGCCGGTATGGAACCAGCCACCGCGGAAGGCCTCGGCGGTGGCCTCGGGGTTCTTCAGGTAGCCCTTCATTACCGTGTTGCCGCGCATGAAGATCTCGCCCAGGGTGTTGCCATCGCGGGCGACGGGCTCCAGGGTCTGCGGGTCGGCGACCATCAGCCCTTCGAGGGTGGCGTAGCGCACGCCCTGGCGCGATTTGATCCGTGCGCGCTCCTGCAGCGGCTTGTCATCCCACTCGGCATGCCAGGCGCAGACCGTCACCGGGCCGTAGACCTCGGTCAGGCCATAGACGTGGGTGACCTTGATGCCCATTTCCTCCACCGCACCGATCACCTTGGCCGGCGGCGCCGCGCCGGCGACCATGGCATTGACCGGATGATCGATGGCTGCCTTGGCCGAGTCGGGCATGTTGATCAGCGCATTGAGCACGATCGGCGCGCCGCACAGGTGGCTGACCTGATGCTCGCGGATCAGGGTAAGGATCTTCTGCGGATCTACCCGACGCAGGAACACATGGGTGCCGGCCAGGGCCGTCACGGTCCAGGGGTAGCACCAGCCGTTGCAGTGGAACATCGGCAGGGTCCACAGGTACACCGGATGGTTGCCCATGGCCCAGGTCATCTGGTTGCCCAGCGAGTTGAGGTAGGCGCCGCGGTGGTGATAGACCACGCCCTTGGGGTTGCCGGTGGTGCCGGAGGTGTAGTTCAGCGAGATTGCCTGCCACTCGTCCTCGGGCCACTGCCAGGCGAACTGCGGATCGCCCTCGGCGAGGAAGGCCTCGTAGTCCAGTGCGCTGACCGCGCAACCCTCGCCGTATTCCGGGTCATCGACATCCACCACCAGCGGCGGGTGCGCCATCAGTTGCAGGGCGGCGGCGATCACCTTGTGGAATTCGCGGTCGGTGATCAGCACCTTGGCTTCGCCGTGTTCCAGCATGAAGGCGATGGCTTCGGCGTCGAGTCGTACGTTGAGGGCGTTGAGCACAGCACCGATCATCGGCACGCCGAAGTGCGCTTCGAGCATCGCCGGAATGTTCGGCAGCATCACCGCCACCGTATCGCCCTGGCCGATGCCGCGTCCGGCCAGGGCACTGGCCAGGCGCCGGGAGCGCTGGTAGGTTTCCCGCCAGTTGCGGCGGATCGAGCCATGGATGACGGCGGGGTAGTCGCCATACACGGCGGCGGTGCGTTCGATGAAGCTCAGGGGAGTCAGGGCGACGTGGTTGACAGGGGCGGGCTGCAGGCCCTGGGAGAAGATCGACATGAAAGCATGGTCCTGTGCAGGAGGCAGCCGCACTCGCGTGCTGGCTGAAACCTCCGATGGCTGATTGTTAGCTCTGATCAGGTTTCATGGAACGGGCTCACGGGGCGCCGGTTCCGCTGCGTCAATTTTTACGCTGTTCGCCATGTTACTTGGAAGATAGACTATAGCAATATGGTACAAATACTATAAAAACGGCGGAGCCCCTATTGTGACGCTCATTCCCTCGGCCTTGCTCGACAAGGACCCGCAACCCTCGCTGCTGCTCGATGCCAACGCTGTGTTGCGCGCGGCCAACCCGGCCATGCTCGGCGAACTCAATGGCTGGCCGCCGCAAAGCCTGGCGGTACTGCTGCCAGCCAACCATGCCGCGCTGGTCAGCGCCTGCCTCGGCCAGCAGCGGGCGATCGCCGAGGTCGAGAGCCTGGCCGGCGAGCGCATCCTGCTGTGGACCTTCATTCCCGCCGGCGACGATCTGGTCATCGCCCGCTGCCGCGACGCTACCAGCGAGCGCCGTGCCGAGCGCGAGGCGGCCCAGGCCCGGCGGCTGTACCGGCTGATCACCGAGAACACCACCGACCTGATTTCCCGGCACACCCCCGACGGCTGTTTCCTCGACGCCTCGCCGGCCTCGTACCGCCTGCTCGGCTATTGGCCGGAAGAGCTGCGCGGCGTGAAGGTACAGACCCTGCTGCATCCCCAGGACTGCCGCCAGTACCTGACCCAGGCCTCGGCGGCGCTGGAGCGCGACGGCTACCAGACCATGACTTGCCGGGTCCGCCATCGCGACGGCCGCGACCTCTGGTTCGAGATCGCCAGCCGGGCCATCCGCGAAACCTACACCGGCGCGGTGGTGGAGATCGTCAGCGTCTCGCGGGATATCAGCGTGCGCATCGAGGCCCAGGAAAACCGCCGGCGCCTGGCCGAAGTGGTGGAGGCCAACACCGACCTGGTGCTGTTCACCGATCCGGATGGCCGTCTGACCTACCTCAACCGTTCGGCCCGCCGCGCCCTTGGTCTGACCGAGGTGCAACTGGCACCGCGTCTGGGCGATCTGCTCGACGGCGAGGCCCGCCAGCGCCTCGACGATGAAGGCTGGCAGCGTGCCGAGCGCGAGGGCGTGTGGCAGTGCGAGGCGCGCCTGGCACCGCACAACGGCGCTGCCGCGTTTCCGGTCTCCCTGGTGCTGCTGGCCCATAGCGCCGCAGGCGGCGAGCGCTACTACTCGCTGGTGGCCCGCGACATGACCGAGCGCGAACTGCGCGAAACCCAGCAGCGCCGTCATCAGGACGAACTGGCCCACACCGCGCGCCTGGTGACCCTCGGCGAGCTGGCCTCGGGTATCGCCCACGAAATCAACCAGCCGCTGGCCGCGGTACTCAACTACGCCGCCGCCAGCCAGCGTTACCTGCACGCCCTGGAGCGCGACCCGCAAGCAGCCGGCCGGGTTGCCCAGGGTTTGCAGCGGATCAGCGAACAGGCGACCCACGCCGCCGAGGTGATCAAGCGCCTGCGTGCCTTCCTGCGCAAGGAGCCGCGACGCCTGCAGGCGCTGTCGGTGGCCGAGGTCGCGCGCGAGGCGGTCCGTCTGTGTGCCTGGGAAGCGGCGCAGGCGCAGGTGACGATCGAGCAACGAATGACCGACAATCTGCCGCCGGTCTACGCCGACCGGGTGCTGCTGGAGCAGGTCCTGCTCAATCTGCTGCGCAATGCCATCGACGCCAACCGCGAGCAGCAGCCGGGGCAGCCGTCGCGGATCGTGCTGCGGGGGGAACAGGAAGGCGGTCGCCTGCTGGTCCAGGTCATCGACCAGGGCCCGGGCGTGGCGCCGGAACAACTGGACGGCATCTTCACGCCTTTCACCACCAGCAAGCCGGAAGGGTTGGGCCTGGGCTTGAGCATGAGCCGCAGTATCGTCGAGGGTTTCGGCGGCACTCTCACGGCCGGTCCGGGGCAGGGCGGGGGATTGATTCTGAGCTGTCGGCTGGCGCCGGCGGCAAGTGTTTGAACAAGAGGGCTTTTCATGCAGGTCATGCAGGATCCGAAGGTCTATGTGGTCGACGACGACCAGGGCATGCTCGACTCCACGGTCTGGCTGCTGGAGTCGGTGGGCCTCAAGGCGTTGCCGTTCACCAGTGGCCAGGCCTTTCTCGACGCTTGCGACGGCGACCTGCCGGCCTGCGTGCTGCTCGATGTGCGCATGCCCGGCATGGGCGGGCTGAGCGTGCAGGAAGCGTTGCGGGCCAGGGGGCTCGAGGTGCCGGTGATCTTCGTCAGCGGGCATGCCGACGTGCCGATCGTGGTGCGCGCGTTCAAGGCCGGCGCCTGCGACTTCATCGAAAAGCCGTACAACGACCAGATGCTGCTGGACAGCGTGCAGGAAGCCTTGGGCCGTTCCTCGAAGATCCAGGTTGGCAGCCGCCAGCGTGCAGCGGTGCAGGCGCGGATCGATAGCCTCACGTCACGGGAACGGGATGTCTTCGTGCCGCTGCTCAAGGGCTATACCAACCGCGAGATCGCCGAGCAGTTGGAAGTCAGCGTGAAGACCGTCGATTTGTACCGCTCGCGGGTGATGAAGCGCATGCAGGCGGAGCATCTGCCCGAGCTGGTGGGAATGGCGATTGCCTGTGGGGTTGTCGAGCCTCTGAATCTTCGCTGAACGCCAGGGCCTCATCGCTGGCAAGCCAGCTCCCACAGGGCAAGCGGTGTACGCGGTCCTTGTGGGAGCTGGCTTGCCAGCGATGAGGTCCGAAAGAACAATCAATTTTTCAGATCAGGAACGCCGCCCCAGCAACAACCCGATCACCAGCCCGAACCCCGCCGAAACCGCCACTGTCTGCCACGGATGCCCGCCGATATAGCTTTCGGTGGCATCCACCACCGGCTTCGCCTTGTCACGCACATTGCCCACCGCATGCCCGGCCTGTTTCAACTTGAGCTGCAACTGCGCACGCAGGGTCTCGGCTTCTTCGCCGACCAGTGCCGCACTGTCGTTAAGCAGCTTTTCCGACTCTTCGATCAACGCCTGCAACTCGCTGAACGCCTGGTCCTTGATCTGCTCGCTGTCGCTGTGCTGGGTGGTTTTCCTGGCCATCTACGCTTCCTCGGATAAGTGATCGTCAATCCTTAATGGATGCCCGCAGGTACGGAAAAGTTGCAGTCGTTTGCAGGGCATCGGCGGCTACAGTGTAAGATAGCGCCCATTTTCAAGCGGCAGGAATTACCCCATGAGTTTCAATCTGGCCAACAAGAGCTTCGCTGAACGGGCCGAGATCGAAGACGAAAAAGCCCGGCTCTTTGCCATGTGGCAAACCAACCTGGCCAAGGCCAAGGGCGAAGCCGCCCGCCTGATCGGCGAAAAGCCACGGCGCAAGGGTAAGTGGGCGGAATGGGTGCGGGCCGAGCTGGACGGCATGTCGCCGCCCGAATACGCCAACATGGTGCGTAGCGAGGTCAACAAGCTGATGGCCGCAGCCAGCGCCAGCAAGGCCTAACGCGGCAGTTCGAAGGTGCCACGGTCGCTGAAGCGGCGCGTGCCGAAAGCACCACCGGCCAGCTTGCCGTGCACCTCGTAGGGCAGCCCGTCGAGGCTGTTCATCTGGCTCAGGCCCAGGGCCTGACGCATCACCGAAAACGCCGTGATACTGACCGGTACCACCACGATCTGCTCGCTGAAGCGGCCAATGCTGCCGCGTTGGTCGCTGACCCCGGCGGCCAGCGGTTGACCGTTGACCTCCAGGTTCAACGCCACGCCATCGAACTCGATCGGCGTCTCGTTGGGGTTCTGCACCCGCAACTTCACCGCCATGCGTAGCTCCAGGTCCTGGCCGGACAGGGGATCGATACCGATCACGCTGATGTTCACCGGATCGCGGCCCTGGAACAGCGCGCAGGCCGACAGGGTCAGGATCAGGAACAGGCCGGTGAGGTGGCGCAAGAGGCGGGGCATGGGGGATTTCTCCACTGGCTGGGTGCCCTCGAGTGTGGCAAATGCTTGTCAACGTTGAAAGTCGGACACAACTTGAAAGATACTGTTTCTCATTCACGTCCGACATTTCCTCCCACCGGCGATCTTTCCCACCCATGCTGACGTCCCCCGCATCCGGGCTGCTGGCCAGTTTCCAGGAGCATTACGATGACCTCCTGCAGTTCCTGACCCGGCGCATGAACGACCGCCAGCGCGCGGCCGACGTCGCCCAGGAAACCTGGCTCAAGCTGGTCAAGATCGACGAGCAGGAGGTGCCGGTACTGCACGCCCGCAGTTTCATCTTCCGCGTCGCCGGCAACCTGGCCATCGACACCCTGCGCCGCGAGCAGCGCCAGGAAAGCAACCTCGGCGACAGCGATGCGGCGGTGCAACTGGTCTGCCCGGCACCGGCGCCGGAAGCCACGCTGCTGGCCCGGGAGCGCCTGGCGATGCTCGATGAAGCCCTGCTGCAACTTTCCGACAATGCCCGCCAGGCGCTGCTGCTCAATCGTGTCGAGGGCCTGACCCAGGCGCAGATCGCACAACGGCTGGGCGTTTCCGAAAGCATGGTGGCAAAATACATCGGCCAGGCCCTGCGCCATTGCCGGGACTGGCTCAAGCACAACCATGACTGAAGCGCGCATGTCCTCCGAACCCCAGCCCCTGATCGATCTGTCCGACGCCGCCATCGACTGGCAGGTCCTGCTGCACTCGGGCAATGCCAGTGCCGCCGACCACGAGCGCTACCAGCGCTGGCGCCGGCTCAGCGTCGAGCACTTGCTCGCCGCCGAGGAAGCCGAGGCGCTGTGGGGCGATATCGGCCACACCGAGGCCGCCGTGCAGCTGCCGCTTCAGGCCACGCCGCGGCGTCGTTACCGCGGCGCGGCCATCGCCGCCTCGCTGTTGCTGGCGCTGGTCGCCTACGGCGGCTGGCAACAGGCCCCGGCACTGCTGGCCGACTACCACACCAGCACCGGCGAGCGCCGCACCATCACCCTGGAAGACGGCTCGCGGGTCACCCTCAACAGCGCCAGCGCGTTTTCCGTGAAGTACAACGATGAGCGCCGCGTGGTGTCCCTGCGCGAAGGCGAGGCCTTGTTCGAGCCGGCGCAGGATCCCCGGCCCTTCGTGGTCGACAGCGGCGGCGAGGCGGTGCAGGGCAATGACGCGGTGTTCAGCGTGCGCCGCCAGGGCAAGGCCAGCAGCGTGGTGGTCGCCCGTGGCGAGGCCCGGATTGGCACACGGGTGCTGGCTGCCAGCCCGGACGCCCAGGCACAGACCGCCTGGCAGCGCGGCAAGCTGATCTTCAATGGCCGCCCGCTGCGCGAGGTGATCGCCGAACTGGAGCGCTACCAGCACGGGCGCATCCTGATTTCCGACAGCCAACTGGGCGCCTTGCCGGTCAGTGGCGTGTTCGACCTCAACGATCCCCACGGCCTGCTCAGCACGCTTGAGCAACGCTACGCGCTGAAGGTCACCTACCTGCCCTGGCTGGCCGTTCTGTACTGATTTTTCCCGTCGATAAAAAATTTTCGAAATGTCGCTGCAAGTTCCGCGCAGCCGAATCGTCGTAGTGAGACTGATCAGCAATCCATTCTCATTTACGTATTCGTCTGGAATAAAACAGTGAAAGGTCCGTCCCCGTCCTCAGCACGTTCCCCCCGTTCCTTCAAACAGGCCCTGCTGGCCTCGGCCGTGGCCGCTGGCCTTTGCGGCGCTGTTGCCGCCCATGCCGCCGAAGCGGCCACGCCGGCGCAGATCAGCGCTTCCCAGGCCCGCCAGGTCAGCCTCGACCTGCCTGCACAGAGCCTCGACCAGACCCTGACCCAGTTCGCCGACCAGGCCGACCTGCACCTGCTGTTCACCACCAGCGATGTCGCCGGGCTGAGCAGCCCGGGCCTGCGCGGCAGCTACAGCATCGAACAGGCCCTGCAGGAGTTGCTGGCCGGCAGCGGCATGAGCTGGCAGTTCAGCGATGCGCGCACGGTGATCCTGCGCAAGAGCGCACCCCAGGCTGCGTTGAACCTCAAGCCGATCGAGGTCAGCGTGGCTTCGCGTACCAGCACCTCGATCAGCGAGATTCCCGGCACCGTCTGGGTGGTCGACCAAGAGCAGCTCAAGGAGCAGATCAGCAGCGGCGTCAGCCTCAAGGAGGCTATCGGCAAGCTGGTCCCCGGCCTCGACCTGGCCCCGGAAGGGCGCACCAACTACGGTCAGAACATGCGCGGGCGCAACGTCCTGGTGATGATCGACGGGGTCAGCCAGAACAGCTCCCGTGGCTTGTCCCGGCAGTTCGACAGCATCTCGCCGTTCAACGTGCGGCGGGTCGAAGTGCTGTCCGGGGCCAGCGCCATCTACGGTGGCGGCGCCACCGGCGGCATCATCAACATCGTCACCAAGAAGGGCGAACCGGGCCCGGCGCAGTTCGAAACCCAGATCGGCGCCAGCAGCGGCTTCAATAACAGCGACGACCTGTCGACCCGCATCGCCCAGTCGGTCAGCGGTGGCAACGAGCGCATCAATGCCCGCCTGGGCGTCTCCGCCGAGCAGAACGAAGCCTTCTACGACGGCGCCGGCGAACAGATCTTCATCGACAACACCCAGACCGACCTGCAATACAACCGCACCATCGACGTGATGGGCAGCCTCGGCCTGCAATTCAACGACGAGCAGAGCCTCGACCTGCTGGCCCAGTACTACGACTCGGGCAACCACGGCAGCACCGGCATCTACTTTCCGCACCTGAACTACAACGCACCGTCCGATCTGGAAGACGCCGAACTGCGCAGCGGCCTGTCCAGCGACCTGGAGCCGCAGACCCGGCGCCTGCTGCTCAACGCCAACTACCACCATGCCGACGTGCTCGGCCAGGACTTCTACCTGCAGGCCTCGTACCGCAAGGAAGATGACAACTTCTACCCGTTTCCCTACTACAACACCGGCAAGCCGACCGGCTCCAAGGGCGTGTACTTCGCCGCCTCGCAACAGAACTTCGAGGTGTCCAGCCTGAAAGCGCTGTTTGCCAAGCAATGGGACAGCCTCAAGCTGACCTACGGCGTCGACCTCGACCGCGAGCGCTTCAACGCCGAGCAGACCACCTTCGATGCGCGCACCTCGTCGAGCAGCGGCGGCCTCGACCTGGACGCGGCGAGCAAGGCGCCGCGTTACCCCAGCTATCGGGTCGACGGCCTGTCCGCCTACGCCCAGCTGGACTGGCACCTGACCGACAACCTGACCCTGTCCGGTGGCGCCCGGCGCCAGCAGATGGATGTCGATGTCGGCAACTTCAAGGGCATTCCCGGCGGCAGCAACGACTACCAGGTCAACCTGTACAACCTCGGTGCCATCTACGACTTCAAGAACGGCCATCAGGTCTGGACCAACTACGGCGAAGGCTTCGACCTGCCGGACCCAGCCAAGTACTACGGCAAGGCCGGCCTGAGCGTCGATGACAACCCGCTGGCCGGAATCAAGAGCCGTCAGGTGGAAATGGGCTGGCGCTATGCCGATGTGGATTGGGACGCCCAGGCCGCGGTGTACTACATCTGGTCGGACAAGGTCATCAGCACCGACTCGGCGACCCTGACCATCAATGTCGAAGACAAGAAGAGCCGCGACTTCGGCTTCGAAGGCGCCCTGACCCGGCGTTTCGAAAGTGGCTGGGAGGCGGGCAGCACCCTGCACCTGGTGCGCTCGGAGGAAGAAGACGCCAGTGGCGACTGGATCAAGCGCGACGCCCGTTATGCCTCGCTGTCCAAGTCCACCGCCTTCGTCGGCTGGAAAGGCGACGGGCGCAACGCGCGGTTGCAGGCCAACCACGCCTTCACCCTCGAAGACGATGCCGACCACAAGATCACCGGCTACACCACCTTCGACCTGCTGGGCAGCCAGGAAACCGGCTTCGGCACCTTCAGCGCCGGTATCCAGAACCTGCTGGACAAGCAATACAGCACCGTCTGGGGCCAGCGCGCGACGCTGTTCTACTCGCCGACCTACGGCCCGGCCTACCTCTACGACTACCAGGGCCGCGGGCGCACCTACACCCTGACCTGGTCCATGGCCTACTGAGTCGTGCCAGCGCCGGGGCCACCAGGGCAAACACTTTCCTCGTAACAAAATGAATCACCTGCGTCGGCCCCGGCGCTTTCTTGACGAACCTCTTGCGCCTTAGGCTATCCAACCGTTGGAGATGCCCACTGTGCGGGAGGTGCCCCATGTCACATCCAAGCCTGTCGATATTGCTCGCTGCCGTCCTCGCCGTTTTCGGCGCAGAAGCATTGGCTGCCAGCGACAACAACCCGCACAACAGCCCGATCCGCGATATCAATCCCAATAGCCAGCAAGGCAGCGTGCCGGACACGCCACCCGTGCGCGGCCCGTCCACCCAACCCATCTCACGCCCGCCGACCCTGGAAAACCGCGGTATCGGCAACGGCAACAATCTGCGCCGCGAACAGCAGGCGCCGCGTCTGGAACCCACTCGTCCGCCCCGCGACTCACAGCGCCTGCCGTGATCGCCTGAAGAAAGGAATCCTGCATGACCTCACGATCCTGGCTGCTCGCCCTCGGAACTGCCGCGCTCCTGCCTTTTGCCGCCCAGGCCGCGCCTGAACGGACCTTCCCCAGCGAGGAGGGCACGCTGAAGGTGGCGACCCTGGCCGAGGGCCTGAAACACCCATGGGCCCTGGCCTTTCTCCCGGACAACCAGGGCATCTTGGTCACCGAGCGCCAGGGCAACCTGCGGGTGATTGGCACCGAGGGCCGGGTCGGTGCACCGCTCAATGGCGTGCCGGAGGTCTGGGCCAAGGGGCAGGGTGGCCTGCTCGATGTGGTGCTGTCGCCGACCTTCAAGCAGGACCGGCTGGTCTACCTGTCCTACGCCGAGGGTGGTGGCGAGGGCGGCAAGGCCGGTACGGCGGTGGGACGCGGACGGCTGTCCACCGACCTGTCGAGCCTGGAAGACTTCAACGTGATCTTCCGTCAGGCACCGAAGCTTTCCAGCGGCAATCACTTCGGTTCGCGCCTGGTGTTCGACCGTGACGGTTACCTGTTCATCGCCCTGGGCGAAAACAACGAGCGCGCCACCTCCCAGGACCTCGACAAATTGCAGGGCAAGGTGGTGCGCATCCTGCCCGATGGCGAGATTCCCAAGGACAACCCCTTCGTCGGGCAAAAGAACGTGCAGCCAGCGATCTGGTCCTACGGCCACCGCAACCAGCAGGGCGCGGCGCTCAATCCCTGGACCGGCCAGCTCTGGACCCACGAGCACGGTCCCCGTGGCGGTGACGAGATCAATATTCCCAAGCCCGGCAAGAACTACGGCTGGCCATTGGCGACCCATGGCATCAATTACTCGCTGATGCCGATTCCCGAGGCCAAGGGCAAGGAAGCCGAGGGCACCGTGCAGCCCTATCATGTCTGGGAGAGATCGCCGGCCATCAGCGGCATGGCGTTCTACGATGGCGGGCGCTTCAAGCCCTGGGACCACAACCTGTTCATCGGCGCGCTGGCGGCGCAGGAGGTCATCCGCTTGCAGCTGGATGGCGACAAGATCGTTCATGAAGAGCGGATTCTCGGCCAGTTGAATGCCCGGGTGCGGGATGTGCGGGTGGGGCCGGATGGGTTTGTCTATCTGCTCACGGATGAAGAGGATGGGCAGTTGCTGAAGGTGGGCTTGGCTGAATAAATTTATATGTTTATTCGGGCCTCATCGCTGGCAAGCCAGCTCCCACAGGGTTAGCGTCGCCGCATACCCTGTGGGAGCTGGCTTGTCGGGGCGCCGAACCGCAGCGATGAGGCCCTTAAAAACCACACACAACTAATGGCTTACTGATATACCCTGTGCCCTTTTCCCGAGGGTCAGCATGTCCACCACCCCCCTGGCCCTGTACCAGCAAGCCATCGCTCAGGGCTTCATCCCCGACCCGGCCCAGCGCGCCGCCGTCGACGCCCTGCAAGCCTGTTTCGACGCCCTGCAACACGGCCAGCCGGCCAAGGGCGTCTATCTCTGGGGCCCGGTGGGGCGCGGCAAGACCTGGCTGATGGACCAGTTCTTCAGTTGCCTGACCATCCCCGCACGCCGCCAGCATTTCCACCACTTCATGCGCTGGACTCACCAGCGCCTGTTCCAGCTCAATGGCACCGCCGATCCGCTTCAGGCCCTGGCCCGCTCCCTGGCCGAAGAAATCCGTGTGCTCTGTTTCGACGAGCTGTTCGTCAACGATATCGGCGATGCAATTATCCTCGGCCGCCTGTTCCAGGTGCTGTTCGAAGCCGGTGTAGTGGTGGTCGCCACCTCCAACCTGCCGCCCCCGCAGCTGTACGCCGATGGCTTCAATCGCGAGCGCTTCCTGCCGGCCATCGCCGCGATCGAGGCGTCCATGCAGGTGGTGGCGGTCCATGGCGAGCAGGATCATCGCCTGCATCCCGGCGCCGAGCAGCAGCGCTACTGGGTGCGCCAGCCCGGCCAGCCCTGCGCCCTGGAACAGGTGTTCAACGACCTGAGCGGCGCGGCCTCTTCGACCGACGCGGACCTGGCGGTGGGCTACCGCACCGTGCAGGTGGTCCGGCGCAGCGACAAGGTGCTCTGGTGTGACTACCCGCACCTGTGCGAACAGCCCCTGGCGGCCATGGAGTTCATGGCCCTGTGCGAGGGTTTCGAAGCGATCCTGCTCAGCGGCGTACCGGCCCTGGGTGCGGCGCAGCGTCCCGGCAGGATCGCCCGCGGCACCGAGGACGCCGCCGAGCGCGTCGTGGCCGGCGATCGCGAGCTGCCGCAACTGTCGCCCCAGGACGATGGTGCGCGGCGCTTCATCGCGCTGGTCGACGAATGCTACGACCAGCGCGTGGCCCTTTATCTGGAAGCCGAAGTTCCCCTGGAAGCGCTCTACACTCAAGGGTACCTGGAGTTCCCGTTCCGACGGACACTCAGCCGTCTGCGGGAGATGCAGTTGCAACGCTTCCACTGAGGACGTGCAAAATGGCCGAGCCACTGTCGCACCACCTGCTGACCATGGCCTACAACAATGCCTGGGCCAACCACCGCCTGTACAAGGCCTGCCGACAACTGAGCCGCGACGAGTTCGTTGCGCCGCGGTGCAGTTTCTTCCCGTCGATCAAGGCCACCCTCAACCACCTGCTGACCGTCGACTGGTTCTACCTCCAGGCCCTGGAGCGGGAACTGCGCGGCGAGCCGCCGGACGAGTTGTCCGAGCGCTTCTTCGAGCCGGAGGAGCCCTTCGACGATGCCGGACAGCTACAGCGCGAACAGGCCCAGAGCGACCGGCGCCTGATCGTCTATTGCCAGCAACTGCGCGACGACCAGTTGCACCGCTATGTCAGCATCGTCCGTCCCGAACGGGTCCAGCGCGACCAGCGCCTGCGCCTGCTGGCCCATCTGTTCGAGCACCAGATCCATCACCGCGGCCAGGTCCACGCCATGCTCGCGGAAACCGACGTGCGCCCGCCGCAACTGGATGAGTTCTTCTGCGAGGAGGAGGCCCATCTGCGCGCGCAGGACTTCGCCGAACTGGGCTGGACCGAGGAGATGATCTGGGGCGTCAGCGGGCGAACCAGCCCAGGGTGATCGTCGCCAGCACCAGGTAGCGCGTGCCCTTGGCCAGGGTCACCAGCAGGACGAAACGCCACAGTGGCTCGCGCATGATCCCGGCGATCAGGGTCAGCGGGTCGCCGATCACTGGCACCCAACTGAGCAGCAGCGACCACTGCCCGTAGCGCTGATAACGTCGCTGCGCCTTGTCCAGCTGCGCGGCGGAAAAGGGGAACCAGCGCTTGTCGCGCCAGCGTTCCAGGGCCCGGCCGAGCAGCCAGTTGACGATCGAACCCAGCACATTGCCCAGCGTTGCGACCAGCAACAGGCTCGCCACGGCCTGCGGGTCGTGCAGCAGCAAGCCCACCAGCACCGCCTCGGATTGCAGTGGTAGCAGGGTGGCGGCGCCAAAGGCGGCAAGGAACAGTCCCCAGTAGCTCAGCACGGTATGGATGACATCATTTTCTGACGGGGTCGTAGGATATTTCCCTGCGGCCGCGGCGGCCAGCCGGGAAGTGTTCGAATATTTATCGTTCCTTAAATGGAACGCTAAGGCCAAATTTAGCCGTCTAGTCCAATAAAGGTGCTGAATCTAAGCTTCTCCCATCAACGCGACACACCATTTATCGCCAGGGAGCCAGCTTATGAACACCGCCACTCAGGACCGCAACCAGAACGTCGTCACGCTGGTCATCCAGCACAAGGTCCGCGCCGATGCCTTGGACACCTACGAGGAATGGCTCAAGCGTGCCGTCCAGGCTGCGCGCCGCCAGCCAGGTCATCTGGGTGTCAATGTGATCCGTCCGGAAGAGGGTGGTCGGCACTTCACCACCGTGGTGCGCTTCTGCGAATCGGCGCGCCTGCAGGCCTGGGTCAACTCCGCCGAGCGCCAGGCCATGATCGGCGAGGTCATGCCCCTGCTCGAAGGCGGCGACCACACCGAGGTGCACGACGATCCGGAGTTCTGGTTCACCCCGGCCAAGAGCGGCGCGGCGCAGCCTCCACGCTGGAAGCAGGCGCTGCTGACCTACCTGGTGATCTGCCCCATGACCTTGCTGGTCCCGGCCCTGCTGGCGCCGTTCTTCGCCGAATTCCCGGCGCTGGGCGGCCGGCTGCCGGGCAACCTGATCGTCAACTTCTTCGTCATCCTGCCCGTGGTGTTTTTCATCATGCCGCTGGTGACCCGCTGGTGCGCCGGCTGGCTGCGCGCCTGAACCAATCGACCTGCAACGACTCAAGACACCTACCGACGCATTTTCAGGAGATACCCCGATGAGCACGCTCGTAACCCGTGACGGCACCGCGATCTATTACAAGGACTGGGGCAGCGGCAAGCCCGTGCTGTTCAGCCACGGCTGGCCGCTGGACGCCGATATGTGGGATGTGCAGATGGAATTCCTGGCCAGTCGCGGCTACCGCGCCATCGCCTTCGATCGCCGTGGTTTCGGGCGCTCCAGCCAGCCGTGGAGCGGCTACGACTACGACACCTTCGCCGACGACATCGCCCAGTTGATCGAGCACCTCGACCTCGACCAGGTCACCCTGGTCGGCTTCTCCATGGGCGGTGGCGACGTCACCCGCTATATCGCCCGGCATGGCAGCGAGCGGGTGGCCGGGCTGGTGTTGCTGGGGGCGGTCACGCCGCTGTTCATCAAGACCGCGGATAACCCAGAGGGCGTCGACAAATCGGTGTTCGACGGCATTCGCGATGGCTTGCGTGCCGACCGCGCGCAGTTCATCGCTGATTTCGCGGCGCCGTTCTACGGCATCAACCATGGGCAGAAGGTGTCCCAGGGCGTGCAGGCGCAGACCCTCAACATCGCCTTGATGGCCTCGCTCAAGGGCACCCTGGATTGCGTGACCGCCTTCTCCGAAACCGACTTCCGTCCGGACATGGCGAAGATCGATGTGCCGACTTTGGTGATCCATGGCGACGATGACCAGATCGTGCCGTTCGAAAGCACCGGCAAGAAGGCGGCGCAGATGATTCGTGGTGCGGAGCTGACCGTCTACAGCGGCGCGCCCCATGGCTTTGCGGTGACCCATGCGCAGCAGCTGAACGAAGATCTGCTGGCGTTCCTGTCGCGCTGATCTTCAGGCCTGCACGCGGTCCCTGTGGGAGCTGACATTGCCAGCGATGAGGCCGGCAAGAACAACGCAGACCAGTTGGATTGATGTCGAGGCTGATGGCTTCATCGTCGGCAATGCCGACTCCCACAGGGATCCGGGTTGGCCGCAGGACTCAGGCCAGCCACAGAACCTGTGGGAGCTGGCGTTGCCAGCGATGAGGCCGGCAAGAACAACACAGACCAGTTGGATTGATGTCGAGGCTGATGGCCTCATCGTCG
>Ga0222427_100646_pt1 | contig 38909 bp, 35 predicted proteins | sample 2B20Ametagenome_FD_182890 | JGI IMG/M metagenome (GOLD analysis project Ga0222427, IMG submission 182890) | Enriched microbial communities from leaf-cutter ant dump, University of Wisconsin, Madison, United States - 2B20A (version 2) | ecosystem: Environmental > Terrestrial > Nest > Insects nest...
TGTGCCCGCAGTTCTGCTCCGTCACCTATGGCGCGGGCGGCTCCACGCAGGAGGGCACGTTTGCCACCGTGCGCGCCATCCTGGCCGAAGGCGCGGACGCCGCATCGCATTTCTCGTGCATCGGCGCCACGCGCGCCAGCGTGCGCGTGCAGCTCGCCGAGCTCAAGGCCATGGGCGTCAAGCGCTTGGTGGCGCTGCGCGGCGACCTGCCCAGCGGCTACGGCATGGGCGGCGAGTTCCAGTACGCCAGCGACCTGGTGGCCTTCATCCGCGCCGAGACCGGGCGCGACTTCCACATCGAGGTGGCGGCCTACCCCGAAGTGCACCCGCAGGCGCGCTCGCCCGAGGCCGACCTGCAGGCCTTCGCCGCCAAGGTGCGCGCGGGGGCCGATTCGGCCATCACCCAGTACTTCTTCAACGCCGACGCCTACAGCCGCTTCGTCGAGGACGCGCGCCGCCTGGGGCTCGACGTGCCCGTGGTGCCGGGCATCATGCCCATCATGGGTTCGACCCAGCTGATGCGCTTTTCCGACGCCTGCGGCGCCGAGATCCCGCGCTGGATCCGCCTGCGCCTGCAGGGCTTTGGCGACGACACGGCCAGCATTCGCGCCTTCGGCATGGATGTGGTGGCGCGGCTGTGCGAGCAACTGCGCCGCGCCGGCGCGCCCGGCCTGCACTTCTACACCATGAACCAGAGCGCGGCCACCCAGGCGTTGTGCCAGCGCCTCGGGCTGATTGGGTAATATCGCGCGTCTTTTTTTCAGCATTGCCGTGTTGCCGCCATGAAAGCCGTACGGATCGTCGCCTTGCTTGCCTTGTCCCTGTCGGGCGCATTTGCCGCCGCGCCCGCATCGGCCCAGTACTACGGGCGCGGCTACACCCCGCCGCCCGAGGAGCCTCCGCACGTGCAGTTCATGGGCGGGCGCTGCCGCGACCTGTACAACGCCCTGCGCGCCCGTACCCTGCCGTCGTCGCACGAGGTCGTGGAAGGCATGCGGCGCGAGTACCGCCGCGATTGCGAGGAAGAAGAGCAGGACGCCCGCCAGCGTTACAACGACCAGCGCAACGATGCGCGCCGCGCCAAGTACGACGACCGGCGCGACGCGCGCCGGCAGGCCGATGCGCAGTACAAGGAGCAGCGCGCCGGTGTGCTGGCCAGCCGCCAGGAGACGGAAATCGGGCGCCAGCAGAATGCCGAGCAATCGGCCCAGTGCGCGGAGTCCTACCGCATCCTGGCGGCCAAGAAGGCGCGCACGGACCTGTCGGCGGGTGAAATGAATGATCTGCGGCGTTTTGAAGACAACGTGGCTGCGCGCTGCCGCCGCTGAGGCGCGGGGCGCGCGCCGGCGCTGGGGCGTGCGCGCCGCCATCCTGGCATGGCTGGCCTGCGGCGCCATCGCCAGCGGCGGCGCCTGGGCCAGCGAGGGGCTCAACCCCAAGAGCGAGGATTTCGCGCCCTTCGTCCTGACGGTGCCGGGCGAAGCCATGCTGCTCGATCCACCCGGCGCCGTGGCGCCCGAGGACGAGGAAGCGCCGGAACTGCCCACGGGCAACCCCTACGAGCTGCGCGAAACCGAGCGCGGCGGCGCCTCCTGGTACGGCGCGCGCTTTCACCGCCGCCGCACGGCCAGCGGCGAGCGCTTCGACATGCGCGCCTTGACGGCGGCACACCGCACCTTGCCCTTCGGCACCCGCGTGTGCGTGCGCAGCCTGCTCACGGGGCGCGCCGTGGAGGTGCGCATCAACGACCGCGGCCCCTTCCATCCCGGGCGCGTGATCGACCTGAGCATGGCCGCCGCAGAGAAGCTGGGCAGCAAGGGCCTGGGCATCAAGCAGGTCTCGCTCGCCACCATGGACGATGCCGCCGACCTGTGCCAGGACGGCCCTCCGCCGGAGCTGGAGGAGGACGCCGAGGCGGACGGGGATTAGCCCGCGGCTTCGAGGCTGTGGGCGGCGTGGCGGTCCTGCGCCAGCAACTGCTGCAACTGCGGCAGGGCCTCCTTCAGCGCGCCGTGCAGGGTGTAGGGCGGGTTGATGAGGAACATGCCGCTGGCGGGCAGGCCCGGGCGTTTCTCCGCCAGCGGCGCTGTCTTGCCGGACTTGACCGTCAGCGTGGCGTGCAGCCAGCCCTTGCCGGCCTTGGTGGCCAGTTGCTTGAGGCGGCGTGGCAGGTCGTGGGCCTCCTGGCGCGCAATGATCGGGTACCAGACGGCGTAGGTGCCGGTGGCGAAGCGCCGCAGCGCATCGTCCACCATGTCCACCACGCGGCCATAGTCGCTCTTGATTTCATAGCTGGGATCGCACAGCACCAAAGCCCTGCGGGCCGGTGGCGGCAGGAATTTTTTCAGGCCCTCGAAGCCGTCCTCGAGCAGGATGGCCACCTGGCGCCCGGCTTCGAGCTGCGCCACGTTGCCTGCGAGCAGGCGGTGGTCCGTGGGGTGCAGCTCGAACAGCTTGAGCCGGTCGTGGCCGCGCAGCAGGCGCTGGGCGATGAAGGGCGAGCCGGGGTAGATCTTCGTACTGGCGGGCGCGGCGTTGAACGAGCGCACCAGATCGACATAGTCCTGCAGCGCGGGGGCCAGGCCGGGCGCCTGCGCCAGGCGCAGGAAACCGTCGGCCGCCTCGCCGCTGGCGTGCGCGTAGTCGCCGTCGAGCCGGTACAGCCCCGCGCCCGCGTGGGTGTCCAGCACGGTGAGCGCCGCGTCTTTTTGTATCAAATGTTGCAAAACTGCAACCAGAACCGTGTGTTTGAGCACGTCGGCATGGTTGCCTGCATGGAAGGCGTGGCGATAACTGAACATGGGCCTATGGTAGCGGCGCCGGGTAGGCCACAATCTGTGCCGCACCGCAGCATTGCTGCTCCTTCGCCTCCGCCGTGTCGATGACCGTCCCCCCTTCCGCCGCTCCCGCCGCTCCCGCCGTCAGCGTCGACCATGTCGACGCCTTGCCCGTGGGCGCACGCCTGGGGGAGTTCGAGATCCTGGCCCTGCTGGGCGTGGGCGGGTTCGGCATGGTCTACAAGGCGTTCGACCACTCGCTGCACCGCCACGTCGCCATCAAGGAGTACATGCCCGCGGCGCTGGCCGCGCGCGCGCAGGGGCAGCAGCTGTCGGTGCGCACCTCCACCGATCTGCAGACGTTCCAGGCCGGGCTCGCCTCGTTCGTCGAGGAGGCGCGGCTGCTGGCGCAGTTCGACCATCCGTCGCTGGTCAAGGTGTTCCGTTTCTGGGAGGCCAACAACACCGCCTACATGGTGATGCCGCTGTACCAGGGCATGACCCTGAAGCAGGCGCGCGCCTTCATGCGCAAGCCGCCGCCCGAGGCCTGGCTGCGCAAGGTGCTCTGGGCCGTGCTGGACGCGCTGCGGGTGCTGCACGAGAACGACACGCTGCACCGCGACATCTCGCCCGACAACATCTTCTTGCAGGATGCCGGGCCCCCGGTGCTGCTTGATCTGGGTGCCGCGCGCCACGCGATCTCGGCGCCCGAGGCGCAGCTCACGGCGATCCTCAAGGTCAATTACGCGCCCATCGAGCAGTACACCCAGGAAAGCGGCGAGGCACCGCTGCCTCAGGGGCCGTGGAGCGACCTGTACGCCCTCGCGGCCGTGGCGCATGGCTGCATCTGCAACGACACGCCGCTGCCCGCCACGCTGCGCGCCATCCGCGACCGGATGGTGCGTTTCGCGCGCGTTGCCAGGACCGTGAAGCGCCAGTTCGGCGTGGAGTATTCCGACGCCTTCGTGGCGGCCATCTCCCAGGCGCTCGAAGTGCAGCCCGAGAAGCGCCCGCAGAGCATTGACGCCTTCCTGGCATGCATGGAAATGCCGGGACCGCCCGAGGGGCAGGCGCATTTCGACTGGAAGGCCGAGCTGGGCTCCGCCTGGGAGCCCTCGCCGGAGTCGGCGCAGGAGGCCGCGGCCGATGCCGACTTGCCTACCCGGCTCATGGAGCCCCTCGCGGGCGAGGCTGCGGTCGATCTGGATTTCGGCGCCATGGACCGGGCCGTGGCATCGCCCGTGGAGTCCGGTGGCCAGGGCGATACGGTCTTCGTGGCGGAAACCGTGCCCGCGCCGCGTCCACGCATCGCGGCGCAGCGCTCGCGTGCCCGGCGTCAGGTATGGGGCGCGGTGGCCGTGGCCGGCCTGGCACTGGTCGTGGCAGGGTGGTGGGGCTTGCGGCCCATGGCCGCCGTGTCACCGGACGGGCTCGCCACGGAGGCGGCCGGGCCGCCCGGCCGGGTTGCCGAGACGCTGATGCCTGCGGCGTCTGAGCCCATCGAGGAAATCATCGAGGAGTACGAGCTGGCCTCCGCCCCCGTGTCCGTGCCCGCGCCGGCTGCACACCAGGCGCCGCAGCGCCGCAGCGCTGCGCGGCCTGCGGCGGCCGAGCCCGTGCCGGTGCCTCTGCCCGCGCCAGCGCCCGAGGCGCCAGCGCCGGTGCCTGCTCCGGCGCCGAAGCCGGCCGCGCCGCCGCGTGGCCCGGAAGAGGCCTGCGCCGACGCCAACTTCCTGACCCGGCCCATGTGCATCCACAACGAATGCCAGAAACCGGCGCTGGCCAGCCACCCCGTGTGCGTCGAGGCGCGGCGCCGCTACGAGGCCGATGCCCGCCGCCAAAGCATGAGCCCTTGAGGGTCTGCCAGGCTTTTCGTATAATGGCGGGCTTCGCAGCGTTTTCATAGGGTCCCGCGGCGAAGCCTAGAACCCACCTAAGAGGCTCCCGCAAGAGGAGCACCGACCGTGGAAAAGGGCCTTCCCTCCCTCTCAACCAAGAGAAAACCATGACTACTTTCAGCGCAAAGCCCGCTGAGGTCGTGCATGAGTGGTTTGTGATTGACGCCACCGACAAGGTGCTCGGCCGGGTCGCCAGCGAAGTGGCCCTGCGTCTGCGCGGCAAGCACAAAGCCATCTACACGCCTCACGTCGACACCGGTGACTTCATCGTCGTCGTCAACGCCTCCAAGCTCAAGGTGACCGGCACCAAGTCCCTGGACAAGGTGTACTACCGTCACTCCGGCTATCCCGGCGGCATCACGGCCACGAACTTCCGCGACCTGCAAGCCAAGCATCCCGGCCGTGCGCTGGAGAAGGCCGTCAAGGGCATGCTGCCTAAGGGGCCCCTCGGCTACGCCATGATCAAGAAACTCAAGGTGTACGGCGGTGCAGAGCATCCCCACACCGCGCAGCAGCCCAAGGCGCTGGAAATCTAAGGAGTCTTGAGATGATTGGTGAATGGAACAATGGCACCGGCCGTCGCAAGTCCAGCGTCGCCCGCGTGTTTCTGAAGAAGGGCTCCGGCAAAATCACTGTGAATGGCAAGGACATTCAGCAGTATTTCGGCCGCGAGACCTCCATCATGATCGCCAAGCAGCCGCTCGTGCTGACCAACCATGTCGAGACCTTCGACATCCAGGTCAACGTGCACGGCGGCGGTGAATCCGGCCAGGCCGGTGCCACCCGCCACGGCATCACCCGCGCCCTGATCGACTACGACGCGACCCTCAAGCCCACGCTGAGCGCCGCCGGCTTCGTGACCCGCGATGCCCGTGAAGTCGAGCGTAAGAAGGTCGGCCTGCACTCTGCACGCCGCGCCAAGCAGTTCTCCAAGCGCTGATCCGCGCGCGTTGTCTGCGACACTGGCAAAGCCACCTTCGGGTGGCTTTGTCTTTTGGGGCGTGCAAAGCCCCCATCGGCATGACCGGCAAGGCTGGCCCTGCCTGAATTCCCGAGCGGATTGCAGTAGCATTTCCGCAGTCTAGAAAACCGGAGAGATCCATGAGCGCCGTCGCCGAAAACGTCACCACCGACATGCCCGCCCCCATCCATTTCACCGACAGCGCCGCGGCCAAGGTGGCCGATCTGATCGCCGAGGAGGGCAACCCCGACCTGAAGCTGCGCGTGTTCGTGCAGGGCGGCGGCTGCTCGGGCTTCCAGTACGGCTTCACGTTCGACGAAATCACCAACGACGACGACACGACCATGACCAAGAACGGCGTGTCGCTGCTCATCGACGCCATGAGCTACCAGTACCTCGTGGGTGCCGAGATCGACTACAAGGAAGACCTGCAGGGCGCGCAGTTCGTCATCAAGAACCCCAATGCCGAGACCACCTGCGGCTGCGGTTCGAGCTTCTCGGTCTGACCACGGCCCCTGGCATTCCAGGCCGCAGCGTGCCGCCCCGCCAGGGCGGCTTTTTTTTGAGCCAACCCCTATGTCCACCGGAATCGAGCGTTCCCGCATGCCCCTGCTGTGGCTCGTGGCCGTGGGCTTCTTCATGCAGACGCTGGACGCCACCATCGTCAACACGGCGCTGCCCGCCATGGCGCAGAGCCTGGGCGAGAGTCCGCTGCGCATGCAGTCGGTGGTGGTGGCGTATTCGCTGGCCATGGCCATGCTGATCCCTGCATCGGGGTGGATGGCCGACCGCTTCGGGCCGCGCCGCGTCTACCTGGGGGCCATCAGCGCCTTCGTGCTCGGCTCGGTCCTGTGCGCCCTGTCGCCGCGCCTGGACCTGCTGGTGGCCGCGCGGGTGCTGCAGGGCTGGGGCGGGGCCCTGCTGCTGCCGGTCGGTCGCCTGGTGGTGCTGCGCACCTTCCCGCGCGACCAGTTCCTGCACGCCATGGGCTTCGTGGCCATTCCCGGCCTGGTCGGGCCGCTCATCGGCCCGACGCTGGGCGGCTGGCTGGTCGAGACGGCGTCCTGGCACTGGATCTTTCTCACCAACGTCCCCGTCGGGCTGGCCGGCTGCATGGCCACGCTGCGCTTCATGCCGAAAGTGCAGGGCGTCGCCGCGGGCCGCTTCGATGCCGCGGGCTACGGCCTGCTGGCCTTTGGCATGGTCGCGCTGTCCCTGGGGCTCGACGGCCTGTCCAGCCTGGGCATGGGGCAGGCGGCGGTGCTGCTGCTCATGGTGTTCGGCCTGGCCAGCCTGGCCGCCTATTGGCTGCACGCGGCGCGCGTGCCGCAGCCGCTGTTTTCACCCCGGCTGTTCGCGCAGCCGTCGCTGCGCATCGGGCTGCTGGGCAACCTGTTCGCGCGGCTGGGCAGCGGCAGCATGCCGTTCCTGATTCCCTTGCTGCTGCAGGTGAGCATGGGCTACTCGCCGCTGCAGGCCGGCATGATGATGCTGCCCGTGGCCGTGGCCGGCATGGGGGCCAAGCCGCTGGCCACGTGGCTCATCACCCGCCTGGGCTACCGCCGCGTGCTGGTGGGCAACACCCTGGCGGTGGGGGTTGTGATGGCCAGCTTCGCGCTCACGTCGCCAGCGCACCCGCTGGCGTTGCGCGTGGCCCAGTTGGCGTTGTTCGGCGCGGTGAATTCGCTGCAATTCACGGCCATGAACACGGTCACCCTGAAGGACTTGGCCCCCGACATGGCCAGTAGCGGCAACAGCCTGCTTTCGATGGTGCAGATGCTGGCCATGGGCATGGGCGTGGCGGCGGCCGGGGCGGTGCTGGGGGCCTTCACGGCGTTGTGGGGTGGCGCGCCAGGACAGACGCTGCCGGCCTTTCATGCCACCTTCGCCTGCATGGGGCTGATGACCATGGCGGCGGCGGGCATCTTCGCCCAGCTTTCGCCCGACCTGCCTGCCGATGAAGGGGCTCAGGCGGGGTAGATGGCGCCCAGGATGCGCGGGCCGGCGGCGCCCGTGACGCGCGGCAGGTTGCCGGGCAGGCCGTCCATGCAGCGCTGCGCCAGCCAGGCGAACGCCGCCGCTTCCACCTGCAGGGGTGGCAGGCCATGCCGCGCCGACGATTCCACCGTCCAGCCGGGCAGCAGCGCCGCCAGGCGCCGCATCAGGTGGCCGTTGTGCGCGCCGCCGCCGCAGACGATCAGCAGTTTGCTCTCGTTTCCGTAGCTGGTGGCGCTTGCTGCACAAGCGCTGGCGGTCAATTCGGCCAATGTCGCCTGCACGTCCACAGGGTCCGCCGCGGGCGCGGCGTGGAGCCGTTGCTGCAACCATTCGGGGTGGAACAGGTCGCGCCCGGTGCTCTTGGGCGGCGGCAGCGCCAGGAACGGCTCCGCCTGGAGCGCCTGCAGCAGCGCGGGCAGCATCTGCCCGCTGGCGGCCCAGGCGCCGTCGTCATCGTAGGGGCGGCCCAGGTGCTGCTGGCACCAGTGGTCCATCAGGGCATTGCCAGGGCCGCAGTCGAAGCCCAGCACCGAGCCGTCCGCGCCCAGTACGCTCAGGTTGGCGATGCCGCCCACGTTGAGCACGCAGGCCGTGCGGCCCGGCTGGCCGAACAGGCCCCAGTGAAACGCCGGCACCAGTGGTGCGCCTTGGCCACCCGCCGCCACGTCGCGGCTGCGGAAGTCGGCCACGGTGGTGATGCCCGTGCGTTCCGCCAGCAGGGCGGGGTTGTTGAGCTGCAGCGTGTAGCCCGTGCCGTCGAACGCCTGCGGGCGGTGGCGCACCGTCTGCCCGTGGGCGCCGGTGGCACGCACGGCCTGGGCCGGGACGCCGGTTTGCTGCAACAGGGCTTGTACGGCCTGGGCGTAGCACCCGGCCAGCGCATTGGCGGCCAGGGCGGCGCGGTGCAGTTCGTCGGCGCCGGATTGGTTGAGGGCCAGCAGTTCGGCGCGCAGCGGCGCCGCGAAAGGCCGCGCCACGTGGCCGAGCACGCGCCCGCGGGGCGTGGCGAAGTCGGCCAGCACCGCGTCCACGCCATCGAGCGAAGTGCCCGACATCAGGCCGATGTAGAGCGCGCTCACGGCGGCAGGGTCAGTTCGCGCTGGCTTGCTGCAGGGTGTCGGCGGCGGCAAGCTGGCTGCGCATCATGGCGGCCAGGCGCTCGAACGCGGGGCGCGCGGCGGCGGAGACCGGCGCCGCGGCCTCGCTCTGGCGGGCGATGGTCATCGGGTCCTGCTGCTGGCCGTTCACGCGGAACTCGAAGTGCAGGTGCGGGCCGGTGGCCCAGCCCGTGGCGCCGACGGCGCCCAGGGTGTCGCCCTGCGTGACCGGCTGGCCCTTGTGCACGTCCATGCGGCTGAGGTGGGCGTACACCGTTTCGTGGCCGTTGCCGTGCTTCACGAACACCACGTTGCCGTAGCCGTTCTGCACGCCCGCGAATTCGACCACGCCGTCGCCCACCGTGCGCACCGGCGTGCCCGTGGGCGCGGCGAAGTCCGTGCCCAGGTGGGCGCGCCAGGATTTCTGGATGGGGTGGAAGCGCATGGCGAAGCCGCTGGAGATGCGCGTGAATGCCACCGGCGAGCTGAGGTAGGCGCGCGCCATGCTCTGGCCGTCGGGCAGGTAGTAGGCCCCCCGGGCCTTGGGCGACTCCTGGAACCAGACGGCCTGGTGTGTCTTGCCGTTGTTGCGGAACTCGGCGCTGAGCACGCGGCCGCTGCGCAGCGGCTCGCCGTCGGCCTCCAGCGTTTCGTAGACGACCGAGAAGCGGTCGTCCTTGCGCAGCGCGCGGCGGAAATCGATGCTGCCCGAGAAGATGTCGGCGAGCTGCGTGGCCACGCCGTCGGGGATGCTGGCTTCGTCAGTGGCGGCGAACAGCGAACTGCGGATCACCCCGCCCGCCAGGCGGCTGCCCAGCTGCAGCGGGGCGGTGTCGATGCGCGAGCCCCAAGCGCCGTCCGCGCCGCGCTCGATCACCAGGCGCTTGAAGTTGCCGCTGTCGTCGTGGGCCCAGCGCGCGGTCAGGCGGATCAGGCGGTGGTCGTCGGTGGCCTCGGCCTTGACCTGGCGGTTGGTGCGGCCCAGCAGTTGCTGGCGCGCCAGGCCGTCGGTGCGCAGGAACGCCGCCGCGCTGGGGTCGGCCACGCCCATGCGCTGCAGCAGGGATTCGGCGGTGTCGCTGGCGCGCACCAGGTCGGAGCGGTACAGCGCGTAGCTGGGCATGCCGTCGGACAGCGCGGCCAGGGTCTGGCCCTCGGCCAGTGAGGCGACGGGGTACTGCACGGTGCTGACCGGCAGGTCGGCCGGATCGGGGCCGAGCGAGGCCACGGCGAAAGCGCCGCCGCCTCCGGTGAGGAGCATGGTGGCGATGGCGGCGGTGATGCGGCGGGGGTGCTGCTGGGCGGCGCGGGCGATCCGTTCGAGCAAAGCCTTACTGGCGGTGGTCAAGCCATTGGTCAAAGTCGTTCCCCAGGGCGTGAATGCACGTTCAGGCAAAGCCGGCGCCCGGCGGTGGGGCGCGGTGCCTGAGTGTGCGGAACAATCCGGAAATGCAAGCCTTCGACGGAGCCGAAGTGGCGGGCCTACTAGAATCCGCCTTTTGCAAAATGTGGCCCGGAGTATAGCGGCGCTCGCTTGCCGGACATCCCCAGAAACCCTTATGAATCAATCTGCTGCCTCCACGAATCCGCCCAGCAATGAGGTACGTCAAGCGCTGGAAATTTCCCTGCGCGGGGTGGACGAGCTGCTGCCCCAGGACGAATGGCTGAAGAAGCTCGTGCGCGCCGAGGCCACGGGCCAGCCGCTGCGCATCAAGCTGGGGCTGGATCCGACGGCGCCGGACATCCACCTGGGCCACACCGTGGTGCTGAACAAGATGCGCCAGTTGCAAGACCTGGGCCACCAGGTGATCTTCCTGATCGGCGACTTCACCAGCCTGATCGGCGATCCTTCCGGGCGCAACAGCACGCGCCCGCCGCTCACCGCCGCGCAGATCAAGGCCAACGCCGAGACCTACTACACCCAGGCCGCCAAGGTGCTGGACCCGGCGCGCACCGAGATTCGCTACAACAGCGAATGGTGCGACCAACTGGGCGCACGCGGCATGATCGAGCTCTCGGCCAAGTACACGGTGGCCCGCATGATGGAGCGCAACGATTTCCACCAGCGTTTCTCCGAAGGCAGCTCCATCAGCCTGCATGAATTCCTCTACCCGCTGATGCAGGGCTACGACTCCGTGGCGCTGAAAAGCGACCTGGAGCTGGGCGGTACCGACCAGAAGTTCAACCTGCTCATGGGCCGCCACCTGCAGCAGGAGTATGGGCAGGAGCCGCAGTGCGTGCTCACCATGCCGCTGCTCGTGGGGCTGGACGGCGAGCACAAGATGTCCAAGTCGAAGAACAACTACATCGGCATCACCGAGGACGCGAACACCATGTTCGCCAAGGTGCTGAGCATCTCGGACACGCTGATGTGGGACTGGTACACCCTGCTGTCCTTCAAGAGCCTGGCCGGGATCGCCGCCCTCAAGGCCGAGGTGGCGGGCGGGCGCAACCCCAAGGACGCCAAGGTGATGCTGGCCAAGGAGATCACCACGCGCTTCCACAGCGCGCAGGCGGCCGATGCGGCGGAGCAGGATTTCCAGAACCGCAGCAAGGGCGGCATTCCCGATGACATCCCCGAGGTGGCGCTTTCTGGCGCCCCCCTGGGCATCGGGGCTGTTCTGAGGCAGGCCAATCTGGCGCCCTCGACCAGCGAGGCCAACCGCCTGATCGACGGCGGCGGCGTGCGCGTGGACGGCGCGGTGGTCAGCGACAAGGGCTTGAAGCTCGCCGCTGGCAGCTACGTGGTGCAGGTGGGCAAGCGCAAGTTCGCCCGCGTCACGCTGGGCTGATTAGGCATGAAAATAGCCGCTAGCCCTTGCTGGGAGCGCGCTGGCAGCTATTGAAAGAGAAGTGCCCGAGGCGTCCTGCGGCCGTGGGGCTGCTCAGGCCACGCTGGCCTGGGCTTCCTGGGCGAAGGCGGCGCGGAAGAACGGCAGGTAGGCGCGGTCGACCTTGCAGATGTGGTGGATCAGCCAGTCCTTGAGAAACTCCAGCGCCTCGAGCGACACCTCCTCGCCGTCCTCGAAGCGCATCAGCAAATCCATTGCCTTGGCCGTGAAGCGGTTGTGCTGCGCCTGGTGTGCCGGGGTTTCCGGGTAGTCGTGCTGCTGGAACAGCACCTCCTCGACGATGAAGTGGTTGTGCGTGTAGTCCACCAGGCCTTCCAGCACGGCGCCAATGGCCGCGCGCTGCGGCGCGGGGCTGGAGATCTCGTCATGCAGGGCGTTGGCCAGCCGCACCAGTTCCTTGTGCTGGTTGTCGATTTCCTCGATGCCCAGCTCCAGTTCGCTGGTCCATGGCATGAATGTCATTGCTTCCCTCCTTTCGCGGCCCGCCACATTGCCCGGGGCGGCGAAAGTGTGGCAGGAGGTTATTACCAACGGATGGCTGTAGCCTGGCGTTTTTCTGACTTGTGTCAATCAAAGTCGTTGACTCTTATCAAATTCGCGCCGGAGCGGGTCGGGGGCGGCGCGGCGGGATAATGGCGGCCACCCGGCTGCGGGTTCCGGCCCGCGCCTTTCTTTCCCCGGATTGCTTTCCAATGACCACAGCAGCACTGGACCTCATCATCATGGCCGCGGGCAAGGGTACGCGCATGAAAAGCCGCATCCCCAAAGTCTTGCAGCACCTGGCGGGCCGTCCGCTGCTGGCGCACGTGCTGGCCGCGGCCGCGCCGCTGCAGCCGCGCCGGGTGGTCGTGGTGACCGGCCATGGTGCTATGGAAGTGGAAGCTGCTAGCGCAGGCTGGACAAGCCCTGGGGCCGGTTTTGACTTGCAATTCGTGCGCCAGGAGCCGCAGCTCGGCACCGGCCACGCCGTGCAGCAGGCCATGCCCCGGCTGGCGGACGACGGCACCGTGGTGGTGCTCTCGGGCGACGTGCCGCTGACGCGCCCCGAGACCCTGCAGGCACTGGTGCAGGCCAGTGCGGGCGAGCGCCTGGCGCTGCTCACCGTGCGCCTGCCCGACCCCACGGGCTACGGCCGCATCGTGCGTGGCGCGGACGGCATGGTGCAGCGCATCGTCGAGCACAAGGACGCCAGCGCGGCCGAGCGCGCCATCGGCGAGATCTACAGCGGCATCATGGCCGTGCCCGCGCGGTGGCTTGCGCCCTGGCTGGCGCGGCTGACCAACGACAACGCCCAGGGCGAGTACTACCTGACCGACATCGTTGCCATGGCCGTGCAGGACGGCGTGCCCGTGGCCGCGCATTGCATCGCCGACGCGCTGCAGGTGGAAGGCGTGAACAGCCCTGCGCAGCTTGCCGCGCTGGAGCGCGCCCACCAGCGGCGCCAGGCCGATGCGCTGATGGAGCAGGGTGTGCGCCTGGCCGACCCGGCGCGCTTCGACCTGCGCGACGATGCGCGCAGCGGCGCGCGCGGCGAACTGGCCTGCGGGCAGGACGTGGAGATCGACGTGGGCTGCATCTTCACCGGCCGCGTGGAGATCGGCGCGGGCGCGCGCATCGGCGCCTACTGCTGCATCGGCAACGCCACCATTGCCGCGGGCGCGGTGATCCACCCGTTCACGCACATCGACGGCGAGCAGGCCGGCGCCCGCGTGGGCGAGGGCGCGCTGGTCGGCCCGTTCGCGCGCCTGCGCCCCGGCGCGCACCTGGGGCGCGAGGTGCACATCGGCAACTTCGTCGAGGTGAAGAACTCCACCCTGGCCGACGGCGCCAAGGCCAACCACCTGGCCTACCTGGGCGACGCCAGCGTGGGCGAGCGCGTCAACTATGGCGCTGGCAGCATCACCGCCAACTACGACGGCGCCAACAAGCACCGCACCGTGATCGAGGCCGACGCGCACATCGGCAGTAATTGCGTGCTGGTGGCGCCCGTCACCATCGGCGCAGGCGGCACCGTGGGCGGTGGCTCCACCATCACCAAGAACACGCCGCCGGGCGCCCTGAGCGTGGCGCGCGGCAAGCAGGTCAGCCTGGACGCAAGCAAATGGCAACGCCCAGTGAAGCCCAAGAAGGCTTGAGCGACAGCCTGGGTGCGCAACTGGCCGCGCTGCGCCAGGCGCACGAGGGGCTGCTGCACGCCGTCTCGCACGACCTGCGCGCGCCGCTGCGCCACATCACCTCGTTCGCGCCGCTGCTGCGCGAGTCGGTGCAGGCGCTGCGCGCGGGCGCGCCGGGGGCGGACGCCGAGGCCGAGCAGTTCCTCGGCACCATGGAGCAGGCCGCGCGCCGCATGGCCGGCATGATCGACGCGCTGCTGCTGCTGTCGCGCGCGCAGCGCGCGCCGCTCAACCCCGGCCCGCTCGACCTCGCCGTGCAGGCGCGCGAAGCCAGCGCGCGCCTGCACGCCGCCGCCCCGCAGCGCACCGTGGAATGGCAACTGCCCGCTGCGCCCGTGCCGCTGCACGCCGACGCGGCGCTGCTGCGCCAGTTGCTGGACGCGCTGCTGGGCAACGCCTTCAAGTTCACCCAGGGATGCGCGTGCGCGCACATCGCCCTTACGGTGGAGCCGCAGCCCGGCGGCCTGTGCTGGCGCGTGCAGGACGATGGCGCGGGGTTCGACCCGGCGCGCGCGCAGGGGCTGTTCGGCCTGTTCCAGCGCCTGCACCGCGAGAGCGAGTTCGACGGCGTGGGCGGCGGGCTGGCGCTGGCCCAGGCCATCGTGCAACGCCATGGCGGGCGGATTGGCGCTACGGCCCAGCCGGGGGGCGGCTGCGTGGTCACCGTCCATTGGCCGGTGTTTTGAAGGTTTTTCGCCTCTAGCCCTTTCAGGGATTGCGCTAGTAGCTCTCTTTTCAGGAGCTAATCGGCCACCGGCACCGCCGTTGAAAACTTGGCCCGTTTGACGCCGAAGAACGCCTTGACGTTGCGCACGTTCGCATCCTGCGTGAACAGGCGCTGCGCCAGCGCCAGGTAGCCGGGCATGTCGCGCGTGTGGGTGACGAGCACGAAGTCCGGCCCCGGCGATACGCGCCAGCACTGCTGCACGGCCGCGTCGGCCACGGCGCGGGCCTCGAAGGCGTCGAACTGCTCGGCGCCCTGGCGGTCCAGCGTCACCTCGACAATGGCCGACAGGCCGTGCCCCACCAGCGCCGCCAGCCGCTCGGGCGGCACGATGGCTACCTGGCGCTCGATCAGCCCCAGCGCGTGCAGCCGCCGCACGCGCCGCAGGCAGGTGGGGGGCGACACGTGCACGCGCGCGGCCAGGTCCTGGTTGCTCAGGCTGGCGTCGTGCTGCAGGACGTTGAGCAGTTGCAGGTCGATGGTGTCGAGTTCATCGGATTCCATTTTTTCTTCAGTAATGAAATTGAATTTTTCAAATCACAATGGTTGAAATTTAATTCCAAAAATCTCCAAAAAACAATCGGTAATTTTTTCGCTCCACCCCTAGCATGGCGGCTTCTTCAAGGAGCTTTCCATGTGCGGCATCGTCGGCGCGGTCTCTGCGCGCAACATCGTTCCCATCCTCGTGCAGGGCCTGCAGCGCCTGGAATACCGCGGCTACGACTCCTGCGGCGTGGCCGTGCATGGCGCCAGCCTGGGCGGCGCGCCGGGCCTGCAGCGCGCGCGCAGCACGGCGCGCGTGGCCGAGCTGCTGGCCCAGGTGCAGGCCGAGCACCTGCAGGGCGCCACCGGCATTGCCCATACGCGCTGGGCCACGCACGGTGCGCCGGCGGTGCACAACGCGCACCCGCACTTCAGCCATGGCCCCGGTAGCGAGGGGCCGGGCCGCGTGGCCCTGGTGCACAACGGCATCATCGAGAACCACGAGGAACTGCGCGCCGAACTGCAGGCGCGTGGCTACGTCTTCGCCAGCCAGACCGACACCGAAGTCATCGCCCACCTGGTGGACAGCCTCTATGGCGGCGATCTGTTCGAGGCCGTGCAGGCCGCCACGGCGCGGCTGCGCGGCGCCTACGCCATCGCCGTCATGCACCGCGACGAGCCGCACCGCGTGGTCGGCGCGCGTGCCGGCTCGCCCCTGGTGCTGGGCGTGGGCGAGGGCGAGAATTTCCTCGCCAGCGACGCCATGGCCCTGGCCGGGGTGACGGACCAGATCGTCTACCTGGAAGAAGGCGACCTGGTGGACCTGCAGCCTGGCCGCTACTGGGTGGCCGGGCGCGACGGTCGCCCGCTGGACGCTGCGCAGCGTCCCGTGCGCACTGTGCACGCGCACAGCGGCGCGGCCGAGCTGGGGCCGTACCGGCACTACATGCAAAAGGAAATCTTCGAGCAGCCGCGCGCCATCGCCGACACGCTCGAAGGCGTGCACGGCATCGTGCCCGAGCTGTTCGGCGATGGCGCGTACCGCGTGTTCAAGGACATCGACGCCGTGCTCATCCTGGCCTGCGGCACCAGCTACTACAGCGGCTGCGTGGCCAAGTACTGGCTGGAGAGCATCGCGCGCATTCCCACCCAGGTGGAAATCGCCAGCGAATACCGCTACCGCGACACCGTGCCCAACCCGCGCCAGTTGGTGGTCACCATCAGCCAGTCGGGCGAGACGGCCGACACCCTGGCCGCGCTACGCCATGCGCAAAGCCTGGGCCACCGCCACACGCTGACGGTGTGCAACGTGGCCACCAGCGCCATGGTGCGCGAATGCCAGTTGGCCTACGTGACGCGCGCCGGGGTGGAGATCGGCGTGGCCTCCACCAAGGCCTTCACCACGCAGCTGGCCGGGCTGTTCCTGCTCACGCTGGCGCTGGCCCAGGTGCATGGCCGCCTGACCGAAGAACAGGAGGCCGCGCACCTCAAGGCCATGCGCCACCTGCCGGTGGCGCTACAGGCCGTGCTGGCGCTGGAGCCGCAGGTGATCCGCTGGGCCGAGGACTTCGCGCGCATGGAGAACGCGCTGTTCCTGGGCCGGGGCGTGCACTACCCGGTGGCGCTGGAGGGCGCGCTCAAGCTCAAGGAGATCAGCTACATCCACGCCGAGGCCTACCCGGCGGGCGAGCTCAAACATGGCCCGCTGGCGCTGGTGACCAGCAGCATGCCTGTGGTGACGGTCGCGCCCAACGACGCGCTGCTGGAAAAGCTCAAGAGCAACATGCAGGAAGTGCGCGCGCGCGGCGGCGTGCTCTACGTGCTGGCCGACGCCGACACGCGCATCGAGAGCGGCGAGGGGCTGCACGTGATCCGCATGCCCGAGCACTATGGGCCGCTCAGCCCGCTGCTGCACGTGGTGCCGCTGCAACTGCTGGCCTACCACACGGCCTGCGCGCGCGGGACGGATGTGGACAAACCGCGCAACCTGGCTAAAAGCGTGACGGTCGAATGACCGGTGCGCTCTTGGGGAGGCGCTATTCTGGGTAATTAAAGTCGTAAACACGCAAATAAAGTCGTAAACAAGCCTCCAGCATTCATGCGGGTTTGCGGGGTGGTCATTTGTAACGGCAAAGTCGTAGACTCGAATTCCACAGGTAGAGAAGACCTGGATATGCGGAGCTAACCACAGACCCACTTGGATTTGTTGCTATACAAAAAGGAGCGCTAGCTTTGAGCGCTCTTTTTTGCGAGAGCTTCTTGAGGTTCGAGCAGGCCCCACATGCCGCAATGACTGCAAGAGGCTGGTCACGGTCACTCGATCCGTGAGGTCGAATGTCCGTGACCGCCGGAAGCGGGCACACGCGGGTCGGCACCGGCGATGACCGCTGCGCTCTTGCAATCGGTCACTCGCCCGATGCCGCAGGCCCAGCGTCGCCCGATCGACTGCTGCCGCGCTGAGCGACGGGCAGCCACCGCTCCACCGTGTCCAATACACGAGCCATGACCTGGTTCGCCAGCACGCGATCTTGGTCGTTAAGGCTGCTCATCAGGTCTGCGAGTACGGCCCGCACCAACTGGATCACCTTCTCCTTGGGCAGGCTGAGACTGACAAGGGCCTCTCTGACCAACACCTCAGCAGTGAGGGCCTTCACCAGCGTCTTGTTCTTCAATACAGTTAACGACTGCACCAGTCGATGCAGCACTTCATCGTCAATTGGGACTCCTTTTGACGCTGCGTACCTACGACCGCTGTCCAGATACTTCTGGATGATGTCTTTCTCTGCCAGCGCGACGAGCAAACTAACCACGTTGTCGAACGTGACCACGGGGCCTTCAGGCGCCGCCAGCTGGCCCTGCGGAGCCGGAGCTGCAGCATCGGGAGCGTGCTCTCCAGCGACCGCAGGTGCTTCCAGTTCAGGACTGGAGCTCTTCGTGAACATGCCGCCAATCAGCTTCATCCCCGCTACCAATATGGCCGAAAGGGCGCTCGCCCCCTGAAGCGGCAGCGCGCTGGTCCTGGTCTGTGCTTCCGAATGTCGGACATCCGGCTCTCTGACATTGAGCTCTGCCTGCGTTCGAGTCGGATCTTCCGACCAGACAAACCACGCCCCATTGCCTTCAGCGGTGAAAGGGAAGTCCATTACCTTCCCGAGCGCGGCATTGCCCCTCGGGCCTCGCAGCAATAGCTCCCAGCTCCTGCGCAGTAGCGGAGGACCGGCAAACGTGAACTCATCGGGCAAGGGCGCCAGGTCTCCCCGTTTCAGCCGCGTCATCGCTACCCGGAGAGCCTGGGCGTCGGGGAAGGTGTTGTCGAAGCGCTCGGCGGCGCATGAGCCGTATTCAAGCGGTGCTTCTCTCGAGGACGCGCTCGTAGACCCGAAGACGAGGATGGCGTCAACCAGATGTAGTAGCGGGTTCTCCTTTGTGTAGTCCGCGGAGTTGGTGGACTTGCCAGCCCAACCTTGCACCTGCCGACCTTGGGTCAGCGTTTTGCGCGCGGCCTCCAACTGGTAGAGGCTGTCGATCCACCTGTTCCCGCGTTTGCCGTCGACCAACTGGAACGACATGCCGGCATGGTTGAGGTCCAAAGGAACAGAGGAACCATCCATTTCCAGTGACAGCAGGAAAACGCACGTCGTCAGGCCGGGATTTATCCATGCAGGCAAGCAACGCTGTCGACCGGTGTGGTCTGACTGAACAAGCACGTAGCAGCCCGGCTCGAGAGCGATGGAAAGAAGTGCACTGCCGTTGCTTGTCCAGGTTGGGGCTGGCAGCTCGATGCGTCGCCTTGCCGATGGGCCGGTGGCCGCGAACACTTCAAGCCTCAGGCGCTTGAGCTCGGCTTCGATTCGAGTTCTGTTGCTGCCAGCACCGACGGGCGTCTCTGGAGCCGGAGCCCAAAGAAGTAGCCGGAAGTTGCCTCCCGCACGAGCCAGACTCCTGAGGTCCGAGCCGTCATGAAAGTACCGTGTCCCGAAGAGTGGAATCGGCGACGCAAAAGGTAGGGGAGGAATGTCAAATTTTCGTGGACCGCCCTCAAACACCTTGATCGTCTCTATCGCTGACTCATCCCCCAGCTGATGGCGAACGCTGTATGTTCCCGGTGGAAGGGAGACATTCACCCAGCCTACTCCAGAGGCCACCAAGGCATAGCTTCCGTTGACGATGCTAAGGTCACCGGCTCCGTACGGTGCGGCCACCTCGACCTCTATTCCGCCATTCGGATCGCTTCCGCTAATTAGGGTCGTTACCTTGGCTAGCGAGTCCATCTTCTCGCGTGCGGCCTTGACGGCCCTAGCGGTGTCCGGATCGCGCCGTTCCTCGTCAGCAGTTGACCGCATCGGCGCCGCCGGGTGTGAAAGGGGTGCCTTGGCCATTCATTCCGTTACTCAGCCGGTGCTCTTCAGCACAGAGGCGCAAGGTGAACGTCTTAGAGCCGTCTTCCATCGTTGCAAGTGGAACCACCGACTCCCACGAGCTGTACTGGTCTTGCCAAAGGATGATCTGCCCGCTAACCATTCCCACTGCGTTGAGCGTGGTGGAGGTCAAGCGGTACTGAATATCCTCGGAGGCACCAGCACCGATAACAAACGGTTGATCCAGCAACGCCTTGCCAGAGGCGAAGTAGATGTCCCCGGTTTCTGGCACGATGAACCTCGGCATTGGCGGAGTCTGATTGGGGTACCACTTCTGCCAGTTGTTCGAGATGTACTGCTTCAAAAGCTGTCCTGGCACGCGACCAATGACGTCGCAAGGGGCCTCTCGGAGCGCCCGAAGCCAACCAGTCGTGAGCAATCCAACGACCTTTGTTCCGTCTGGCTCTACCAGTTCGCGTTCTTGCGCCTTGCCGCGCTTCGGAGCGGCGTATATCGCCATCATCTGCACATTCTCAGAGCCGTCGTTCTCCACCTTGTTCAGGTCGGGCGGGCTATAGGCCACATTGGTCTCAGCGTCCCTGCAGCAGTCCATGATGAGGACTACCTCTTTAAACAGCTTGGCGTTCTTGGCAGCTTGTGCGTACAGAGTACCCGCCAAGTTGCTGACTTTCTTGCCGTAGTTGTCGGCCCCGTAAAGGGCGGCGGAAGGCACCTGATCCGTGCTCTGCGAGAAGCCGTGCCCCGACAGGTACAAGTACAGGCGTGCATCGCGCCGGATGAATTCGCCGTTGCCGTCGAGCGTTATGCGGTCAAAGGCATCTGAGAAGTGATTGCGCGTTGGATGCCAACCCGTCCCGTCCGGCCACCCCCCCGTCGGCGGCTCCCCAAGAAGTTCATCTGGCGTTCGGAGGCGAATGATGCGGTTCGGGTCGGTGATCCCAACGCCCTCCAAGTCCCTCAGCCAGGTCACCACCCGTTCGACATCGTTCAACGGGCCATCAAGGGGAGGGTACTTCTCGCGGTCCTTGTACCGCGAGATTCCAACCACTATTGCGTAGTCCTGGTCCGGCACTTGCGCCTCACATCCCGTTCTTGATGATGGCAGAGACTGACTTCAGCGTTGCCTCATCGTTATCGAAATCGCCATGCCGCGCGGCATCACTATTCAGACCGTCGGCCCCATCCAGCGTTTGTGACCAAACCATGCGGTGCGCGCCGTCGTTGAAGAAGGCTTTTACCTTCGCCACCGCCTGGTCGTCGCCGAACACCTTGGACATGTCGTAATACCGAGCCATGCCGACCAGGGGCATGTCGAGAATTGAGTTCCAGCCACCGCCTACAGCTTCGCCTTCGAGCAGACCCGAGACGAAGTAAAGCAAGCTGCGGGTGTACAGCGGCTTGAGCATTTCGTCTTCGGTCTCACGCTCGTCCTTCATGGCGAACATTCGGAAGCTCTTCAGTCTCTCGTTGCCGTGGTCATCAATCGCCTGAGCAAACCTTCCGCAGGTCACTGCTGGTGCCAGAAAGATGACCTGAATCGGTGTCGCAAGTCCGACCTTCTTTGCCACGTCAAGGAAGTTGCAGATGTAGATTGCACCGGTGCTATGCCCCACGAGGGTCAACTTCTTGAAGGCCTTTCCCTTAGCTTCAAGGGACTTTAGCTTCTTGACCACGGCAAGGCCGCATGTGTCCGCTCCGTCGGCGAAGCTGTCGAGGGTGTCCTTTTTCATCTGGTTCCAGATCGCCGCACCAACGAGGTCACCGTACGCCGAGCGCAGGACCTCCTCGACGACGGTGCAATACATGCCGTGGTCACGGTCGATTTTGAACCGCTTGATGACAGCGATGACGATCTTGGCAACGAACTTTGCCACCGTGATCCAGCTGAAGACGCCCCGAGACTTGACCTTCCCGTCAGCTTCAGGCACCCCGTCTTCCGGCGGGAACATCTCGTCTAGGGCGTCGCTGCTCAGCAGCAGCTTCTGCGAGCGACCTAAGCCTACGCCTACACCCCGGGTAGCTATCTTCTCTGCGGGCATTGCAGCATTGAATGCGGCAGCCATCGCCCTCTTGAAGGCTGGATCGTCGTCGAGTCCGCTGTTGATTTGTTGGGCTAGCTCGTCCTCGTCTGGAGTTGCGGCTCTGGCCTTCGTAGTCGCTCCCGGCGACACATCAACGTCCGTAGTCTCCGTCGGAGGGAGCGTTTGCGCAGCCGTAGACTGGTCGAACCACTTGTCAAATTCTTTGCGGAAGGCGTCGATGTCCTCGATTTGCTGGCCGCCGGCGCCCCTGAAACCGAAGGCCCCCCTGATGGAAATCTTCTTCAGCGCCCATTCGGAGACCTTCTTGACCAGCTCCCGGAACGCGGGATCGCTGACCAAGTCGCCCTTGTTGTTCCAAATGGCTTCACCGAAGCCTGACTCCCAGATGAAGAACAGCGGGTACGCCCCGGCCGTCTCATAGACCTCTGTGAGCGGGCCGGCAATGTTGGGCAGGGCGTAGTCCTTCGAGACCAGGCCACCATGGAAATGAATGACAAGACCGTTTGAAGGGGCGGCCGTCGCTGCGAGGTTCATCACACGCTCCACTTCCGTCACGGCGCTGAGAGGAGACGCGCCAAGCTTACCGTTGGCCGAGATGAGGTAGTGGTCAGGGTTCGCAGTGGTGTCCGGCATAGGGTTCTCCCTCGGTTGGTTGTCGCGCATACAGATGCCGCATTCGGCTCCGCCAGCATTGAAGCGTACGGACAACACCTGCCAAGCCTATTCGGTGCAAACCCGGCATCCTCTTCAATGTTGAGGAGGATAAGTGAAGCAGCCGCCAGAACGGCGTCTCCGGGTCGAATGCACCAGCTCGTTGCATTCCCTGCGGCGGACCGACTTTCTCTACGGCTGCTTCGCCATTGATAGCGGTCATTGCCGATAGCAGGTCTACCGGCGAACCGATGACGCCTTCAGGTCGCGGAACATGGGCCCAACGTCGTGACGTAGACGACCGCAACCGCTGCATTGCCGCCACCGGCGTCAATCGATAGCGACGACCGCTAGCAGTGTCTGCTCGGGAGGGAAGCACCTTGCGTTGCCGCCTGGTTCGGCATAGCCTCCCGCGATGCCAGAACCGGACAGGCTTTTCCCGGAGTACCAGCTGCTGTCCTGGCTGCGTGATGAGACGTTTTTCAGTCTCGTTAGCCGTCATCACCAGCTTTGGGGGCACGTCACATCTGCCCAAACGTGCCAACTGATCTTCGGCAGCGCACGTGCCGGTAGTCACCATGACTTACCCAACAGTCTTGGTACCTTCGCTCAGCGCACGAGCGCGCTGCTTGGCGAAGTCGACTACATAGCGAGAGAGCGGACGCTGCTCAAGTTCTACGCAGCCTTTGCTCCGCCGAGCGAGGCAGAAAACGCAGTCGCATGTATGGCCAGTGCCAGTGTGGCCCATCTGAAGCTGCGCCTTGGCATCCTGACAAGCCGCTTTCGCGCCAACCATCCCCTCAAAGCCTGCCCACAATGCATGGAGCAGGATCTCCGCGAGATTGGATGGGCCTATTGGCATTTGAAGCACCAGTTCCCGGGTGTTTGGATGTGCACGGCACACAAACGACCACTGCTGCAATCTGCCCTCAAAGCCAATGGAGTTGAGCGCTTCCAATGGCTTTTGCCTCGCTTGAGCGATTTGAGTCCCGCTAGCGTGGAGCCCGACGAGACAGTTTCGTGCTCCGTCTTACTGAGCCTCGCCGAACTGATTGAGCACCTTGTGCACTCAGCGGCGCAAAAGCCACTACTGTTGGGAAAACTGCACGAGGTCTACCGTCAGGCGTTATATGCCCGCGGTTGGATTGCTGGTGTTGCCAGCTTACGCACTGGGCAGATTGCAACAGCCTTCCTCGACTACTGCGAACCGCTCAGGCGTATTCCGGAGTTCGCTGCGCTGGCCGAAGACAAGGAGGGGATGGCGACGCAATTGGGCCGATTGCTGAGGCCGCCTCGCTCGGGCACCCATCCACTTAGGCACCTGCTGCTCATCCATTGGCTGTTTGGCGACGCCCAACAATTTGATTTCGCAATACATTCTGAGGGCGCTCACAACCACCCGCACACCAAGGACGATGTTCCGGCCGCATTGCCCGTTGTTGACCCGCGAGTTGCCCGTCTATGTAGTCTCATTCAGGAGCAGGGGCAATCTGTGCGCAAGGCGGCGGGTTTGGTTGGCGTCGATCCGCAAACAGCGCTCGTGTGGGCGGCAAAGGCTGGAATAGCGATATCACGTCGTCCACAGAAGCTGTCTGCAGATGTGCGTGCCAAAGCAATCCGGGACCTGCGCAGAGGGATTGACAAAGAACAAGTGGCATCTCGAGCCGAAGTCTCCGTCGGAACTATCACCCGCTTGCTGCTCAGCGACACAAAGCTGCATGCAGACTGGTCTGAGGCACGAAGCGCAAAAGCGAGAGCCCGTTCGCGAGCGCGGTGGCTTCAAATGTTGCAGTCCTCGGGAAGTCTCGGGATCAAATGGATGCGCCAACTGGACCCGCGCACCTACACCTGGCTCTATCGAAACGACCGAGCCTGGCTAGATGCTCACAAGCCGGATCCGCTGCCTGAATCGCAGCGTTCAAGGCCCCCTGCGGTTGATTGGGAGGCCAGAGACGAGCAACTACGCGGCTTGGTGCGTGAAGCAGCGTTGCGTCTCATGGAGGAGCGGGGCGTGCGGCGCATCCATTTCTGGCAGTTGTGCCAGCAAATACCAGACCTCCGGGCAAAGCAGGCTTCTCTGCATCGGTTGCCTCGCACCTTTGAGGCCATCCAGACGGCTCTGACTGCGCATTTGCCGTCTCGGGACCTTTTTCGCTGAGTTCAATCCAGTTGCGCCGATGGTTTGGGCTTGATATGCATATATGTATTGAATTATGCTTTATGCATGATTGAATCAGAAGTGAGAGCGCGCGCAGCCAACGCGCGCCGCATCTGCACGGCGCATGGGATCGCCCAGGCCGATATCGCTGCCCATGTGGGGGCTAGTCAATCGCAGGTCAGCCGCATCCTCAAAGGGGAGGGCATCAGGGCCTCCCGTTTGTTTGAAGAGGTATGCCTTTTTGTTGAGCGCTTCGAGGGTGGCATTAGCGCTGATGCCGTGCGCAGCAATCGCGAGTTGATTGAGGCACTTCAGGCCACGTGGGATGGATCTGCTTCACATGCCAAGGCTTTGGCTGCAGTGATTCGGTCGTTGGCGATTCTCAAACCCTCTTGACCAGAGCCGGAGACAGTCGATGAACATGCTTGTGCAGCCAGCACCCTTGCCTGAAGAGATGGATTGTGGCTACCTGGGGCGGATCATGCGGATCAATGGATACCGCTTGCCAAAAGACATGGTCGACGCGATGGCTGCGCACTTTGGTGAGGAAGGGCGGTCGCGTCGTGAGGTCACAACGCACGAGCTTCTCAGCCGGATGGCTGGAATGACTACCGAGCAATTTGCGCAGCGTCATACGACACTGCCGTTGCGCCGGGGGATCACATCCTACTTTCCGGGCCTTGTCCATGGAAGCGAAGAAAGAAAGTCTCTGCTTCATAACAGTGCCAGCCTGCGCAAAGGCCAGGCAGCTTTCTTTTGCAAGGAATGCGTTGAGGCAGATATTCGCTTTCATGGGGCGAGCTACTGGCGCCGGGATCTGCAGACACCTGGCCAAATATGGTGTCCCAAGCACATGAAGCCCTTGCACTTCATTACATCAGTGGATCCTTTCATTGCATCCCCGGCTATGTCGATGGAAGTAGCAGATCAGATCCCTGAAGATTGGGTGAAACCTGCCCTTGGCAATGCGCATGTCGAGCGATTTATTGAGCTGGCTGCTGCCCTATTCGATCGAGCGGAGCCTCTGGACGTCGCGCTCATTGCCCCTTTGCTCAGGGATACGGGAAGTGCGCAGGGTTACAAGGTCAACGCTTCGTCGAAGCAGGGAGCGCTGATCAGCGACCACATTAAGGCACTTTTCCCTGAGCAGTGGCTGAGCGCCGTGTTTCACGAGGTGGTCGAAAAATCTCTGGGCACGTATCTCCATCAGGTGGATGGGGTGCTCTATCTGCGAAAATCTGCATCATCGGTGATTGCCTACTTGCTGGTGTTATCTGTCCTGTTCGAGAGCGCTGACCATGCCATCAATGCTCTAGCGGGAGCCTGCAATGGGGACGTAGTGCATGGATTGCGTCAGAGATCGGCTCAACGCAGCATTCCCGACATGGACGAGTTCCTCGAACATTACGCGGCGGCAAGGGGAGGGCATGCCGAAGTTGCCCGGATGCTTAAGCTACCTGTTTATGTGATTCGCAAGGCTCTGTGCGATATCGGTTTGCCAAGCCTGCCTGAGTGGGATGTGACATCAGAGATCGGTGCGGTAGCTGCTCTGAGGGCGTATTACCTTGACAAGCGTTCCTACCTTTCATCCCTGGAAATCTCGGGTTTGACCGAGGCGCGCTTTGACGCGCTGATGCGCCAGTGCGGACCCAAAATGGCAATTGCCCTTGACCGGATGACTCCGAAGACCAGGAGCCGGGCAAGGACCCGGCGAATGAAAGGTCGACTTCCGTCAAGACAGGAGCAAGCCACAGTGGCGGCTGCAGCGAATCATTTCCGCGAAACGTTGCTCCAGAACTGAGCCCAAAAGCTGTGATCCTGAGGAGAAAGGTCCTCGTACATAGATAGCCGTCCTGGGTCATTACTGTGCAGTGCAGCAACGGCTGGAGCAACGGGCGCGAGATAGGTGTCAGCAGCCAATTTGAAGTCATCGAGACGCAAATCGTCATCGCTGCGTTCGAACGCCACGCGGTGAGCGGCAATCCAAAGTGCAATGATCAAGCGCTGAACGCCAGCGGTCTTCTCAAGGATGAGATTGCCCAACTCCTCTGTGACAGGCATGGGGCGAGCAACGTACTGGTAGTGCCCAAGCCTTGGGAGAAAATGCTGTCGGAAGGCCGCATCATGATCTCCCCAGAAGTGCTTGAAGGAGTGATACCCCGACGTGACGATGCGCTCCGTATTGCTCAGGCGCTTCGTCAGGGCCCCAAATCCGTCCGGAGTGCCAGAAACCAACAGCGGTATCTGCCATTCGTTCAGCGCCGTCAGAATCCATTTAAGAGACTGGTCATCAATGATGCGCAGCTCTGGCGGAGGTTCCCCCAGTTTTCTTTTACTCCGGGATTTCAGAGTGGGAAGCTTGAACAGATTCTGAATCTCGTCAAGGTGAAGAAGGCCCAGAAAATGGCTGGATGCGACTTGCTGCCACTCGTCCAGCATTTGCGCCCCATTGCGCCACTCCCCAGCAAGTGTTTTGTCAAAGCGAGTGCTGCCTGTCGCCTTTTTCCATGCCGTCATCAGCGCAGCTGCGAGATCGGTGGCTTTGCCACCCGCAGGAACATCCAGTGAGAGCCATACCACCTGCTGCAACCCATTGACCATCCGAAAGAACGAAGTGTGCTGGATGGTTTGAGGGAACGTAGAGAGGCATCTGCGAACGGCTTGTGTTTTGCCGGAGCCGGAAACACCCACAACGGCTGCTCCATAGGTGGGAGCCGTCACAGTGGGGCGGTAGCGAGTCTCCTCGCCGCTGATCGAGCTCCATGTATTCGATGATGAAGGGTGCAGGTGGTGGTAGTTCTGACGGATCATCATGTCCATCGTTTCGTACAGTTGCAGCTCTTCCACGCTGGGTACGTGCAGATCGCGCACGCTCATCAGCATGTGTAGGCGGATGTGGCGCGGAATAGAGGCAATGTCTTTGGGTGGACGAGGTGGAAACTCCACCAAGACCTTGGCCGCTTCTGGGCGTGACCGTATGGGGCCGAGTTGCGCGATGAGTGCGTTTCCCGCGTAAGGGTCATGCGCACCGACGGTTTCTGAAGCACGTTTAGTCATGCATGGCCTCTGCATCCATGGCTTGGAACAGATCACCCATCATCGCGTCATAGTTGGATGTGGACTCCGAACGTGTCTTCGCCGCACCTCGGACTTCACCCACCATCAGTTGGCCGGTAAACTCATTTTCCAAGCTACGCGCTTCACGGATTGTTGGTGTGAGTGCGCGAGAGCGTTGGCGTGCGGCGCGTGTCTCCTCAACGGCTTGTTTGCGGATGAGTTCCATGCGGTGGTAGCCAAGTACCGCTTCTTGCACGCGTTGGTGTTCAACGTGTGCAGCCTTGAGCTTTTGGAACGCAAAAGCGTCAACCATCTCGTCATGGGTGAGCGCGGGATCAGCCCGGGAATGGTCGGAGATCTTGAGATCGATCAGCCCGTTTCCGCTTTCGTACGGAGTCCAGATGCGTGAAACTGAGCCTGGATAGTACTGGGCAGGGATTTCCCAACTACCCCTGACTGATCGGGCGCGAGTTGTCCATTGCTCGGTTTCTACGACTGGCGCGCTATAACGATTCGTGCGGAAAACGACACCGTTCCGAGTGACGCATGCATCGCCCGTGGGGAGCAACTGCATGATCAACTCTGCCTGCGACTGTGCGCGAGAGAAGCCAATCCCCATGGCATGTCCCCAACGCCACAGCCCTGCTGGGCTAGGGAACACACCTTGCGCGATCATGTGTGCATCCAAGCGATTGCTTCGATCTGCAGTCAGGTTGTAGACGTAGAAGCACTCGTGGAGAAACTGCATGTACTGACGGACGGACATGGTCGCGGCCGCTGGGTTAGATCGGCGCAAGTCGTATTCCTTCCTTCTCGCGTCCATCGCACCTGGAATAAAGTGGTACTGCACGTTCTTCATGATGCGGTGCATGACTTCCACCACACCCTTCAGATCGGGGCGGAAGGGCGCGGTGTAGCTGAGAGTCGTGAGCAGAGCCATGCCTGTGGCCTTTGCCCGCTTGGACAGATACTCACCTCGATCGCAGAGTAGTCTTGCCGGCAGGGTAGGGGCCGGAAACAGGGACTGACGCATGTCGTATCCCCACAGATCGCTCAGAAGATTGGTCGATGCGACAGTGTTGAAAATAGCGACTTGCGCGGTGTCCCAACTAGGCCCTGTGAGACAGACATAGAAACCCACCACAGCCGTCGAGAAAACGTCCACGATGACATACACGATGGGGCGTCCAATGATCCAATTAGGATCAATCGACGACCGCAGGTAGACGTCCCCGATGGTTGAATCGATGGCGTACATCAAACCAGGTCCCTCCGAACCTTCCCAGCTTACTCCTGACAACCCGCGGAGCGAGCGCGCGAAATGTCCACTGCTGGTCTTTTCGCGAATGCGTTCGATCTCTTCTACATCCTCCGTGAGCACCCGCTTGACCTGCTTTTTGTTGGGGTACTGGCCAACCTTTAAATCAATCGCGACGATGTCTCCGTTGTCCTCATAACGCATAGCAGTGGTGAACTGGCTGGCGATGATGCGCGTATAGCGCTCTGGCATGGAAGGCTTGGGTTTCGCAATGCCGTTGTCGGCCAGCATGATTTTTGCTCGCCAGACGGTGTTCATCCCGGGTTGAACAGGTTCACCCCAGCAGCCGAAAATCAGCTTGGAGAGCCGTTGCGAAAAGGTCTTTCTGCCGGCTTTCTTTCTCGTGCTGCTGGCCGAGAGATCGCGCCGTTTTCCGGGAGCACCGCACTTGTCCCAGCGAGTGCGTAGGCTGGTCTTTGTGAGTCCGAACGTACAAAGAATTGACCAAAGCTTGTACACATGAGATCGACTGACCTTGTGTGCTAGACACGCATTTCTGACCAGGCCGGCCAAGCCGCCGTGGACTAGGATCGACTCCTTAAGCTTCTCGTTGTCAAGAAATTCCTCCATGACTCGACACCGCTTATCGAAAGCGTTCTGTGCGCTTGGTTGAACGATATCTTGGTAGTACATCCCCGGAAGCTCTAGACTGAGCTCAATTGCCTCATGGACTTCGATCAGCGCCAGGAGATCTCTGCGTGCAACTGTGTACAGGTTGCCGACGAGAGCCTTTTGGGGGATGCGCCGCTTGCGCTTTAAGTCTCGGTCTTCAATGCGAGGTCGGCCGCCGCGAACCTTGACTCGTGGAGCCTCTTGTTTGATGAGTACGCAATGTGTTGTGTCGGTGATGACGTCATCGACAATGATCCGAAAAATTCCTTCCGGCAGGCCAAGATTGGCTTTGGTCAACTTGAACACTTGGTTGTGCATCAAATGCATGCCGACCTCCGTACCAATATGGGGTTAAAGGAAGCAAACATTTCTCTGGAGATCAACGCTAGGGGTTGATGCGGCCTCCAGCCTCTGCGCAAATCCACTGGGAGTAAGCCGCGCCAAACGGCCTGCCATAGTGCCCGCTGCGCTTCGTGGCGATGCTCCTCTCCTCCAAAGCGGTAGGTCAGATGCTGGACGATGTCAGAGTAGGTATACCAAGGTGCCGAGCGCACCACTTTGCAGACGGTCTGGATTTCCGAAATCTTTGCTGGCTCATCAAATCCCCACGGCGAGCTTCGACGCAGGGTGAGTCCTACACTTTTTTCGTACTGCTCTGGTGTGATGAGCAGCCACTCCACGCCACGGAGCTTCCAATAGGTTTTCTCCAAGCGGAGCAACTCTTTGGCCCGTTTGGTGAGAGTGCTGGATGGTTTGCATGAGACAGCGAGCAGGACCAGACTCCCGCGTTGATTGCGTACGACGAGCAGCAAGTCAGTTGTGCTGGTCCAGATGTGTGTTTCGTCACCGTCTTTTAGTTCAGGGTGCTTGATGCCCAGCTTTTCCGCGATCTCCAATGTCCCGGGGAATTGCGTCAGGCCGCAGCCGACTTTCCAGCGCGAGAGATCATGGGAGGCGGAATCCTGGCTTATCGGAAACTGCTCGGCAAGATCGACCAAGCCTGGAATTAGGCCTGCGAAGTTCAACCCCCCCCCACTCTTGGTCAGAGAGAAGCTCACGCTGTCGATCCATCCAGACGATAAGATGGGAGCGTCCCTTGCTGGATGGATCGCCCCGCGAAACGCGGTGCCACGGGATGTAGTCTGAATAGGAGCCTGTACCCCTACCTTCTTTGCGGAAGCGTGCGAGGACTTTGGGCGTGAAGCGCTTTTCGGTTCTCATTGCCTCACCTCCAGATCTGCGAGGTTGAGTGCCGGTGTTGCGTGCGGAGGCCTGGCTACGACGTTGTCAGGCTCAATGTGCTGATTTAGTACGCCTCGGGAGGCTTTGCACAGACGCGTCAATGCCTCACGGCGATTGGTGATTTTTTGCATGGATCTGACCTTATGGTTGTTCGCCTGGTGGGCGCGAACAAAATCCACCACCCGGAGATCAGATCGGTTAATCTAGCGTTGCGAACCGCGAAGACTTCGGTCTGAGCACCCTGAGCGGCGGGGCTTCTGAAAGATGGAGCTCTGCCGTTTCTTATTTCATCGCCACCTCCAAGCTTTGACGGATGGATCGGACGTGGGCGGGCGACAACTGCTGGCCTATGCAGGCGATGTCTCGTAGCAGGTCCGCCACGTGGCGTGGAGTGGATCGGGCCACTCTCAGCCCCATGCCACTGCGCTCTCGCGAGGCAAGTTCGGCGAGTCGCTGGGAGTCACGCGGTGACAGGTCCAGCGCCTGAGCCAGCCGGGTCACCGCTGGCTTTGCAGGCGGTGGGCGACGAGCGTTCTCAAATTCACTGATGAGTGACGCAGTCACCCCGGCTCTCTCCCCTAGTGAGCGGAGGCTCAATCGTTGTCTACTTCTCAGCAGGAACAAGAGTTCGCCGAAGCTGCGGGCGGGATTTTTGGGGTCGAGGTTTTCCTCTTCGTGATCACGAAGTCCGATGGGATCGCGATAGCTCAAAGCCATGTTTTTGAATGGTGTGACGGATATAGAAGGCGAAATTGGGTCGAGGGTAGACCTCGCCCGGAAAACTGTCGATACAAAAATCAAAGAGATTCGCTTGTGGTTTTTGCACCGCCATGTTCACGTCCCCATTTGGAGCTCACGCAGATATCCATGAACAATCGAAGCAACTGATCAGCACTTGAAATCCAAATTTGCTAAAGGGGAGCCTGAGCTGCATTTTTATGACTGGAACCAACACGTCCCCGATGTTCAGGTTGAGGCTCAAATGCGCTGTCAACCACTTCAAGCATCGGATGCTGGAGGCGACGCATGAGCCTGGAATTTCTCAGGGAAAGTCGGTCCTCACACGCATGACGGAAGTGCTGTCTAGAGCGCCATTCGACCCAAGAACTTGGGACAGTTGGTTTGGTGATGCGCCGCCTCGTGTTCAACGTGCAGCAATCGGGAGGCTGGACCAGTTCTTTGATGCCAAGGCGGGCAGGCTGAGGGAAAGGCGCGGGGAAAGCGGGTTCTATGAAGAGCTGGTGTTCGGAGGCTTGGCCGTGCAGGCTTTGGAGCCCGACACGGGTAAGCTGCATCGATCACCTGTTGGGCAGCGGATAAGCCAGTACAGACCGCGAAGTCCACTACATCTTCATTTGGACACTCTGGACGTGGCAGCGCTTGAAATTGATCAAGTGCACAAGGGGCTATGTCTTTGGGACGCGAAAGCGATGCTATCGAATCGGGTCATGGAGTGTTTGCACGACAGGTGGAACCACCGGAGCGGCACGGTGTACGAGTCCCTGTCATCCGACATGGAACTAGCCATGCTTGAGTTGTCCGACGCCGATCGAAAGTCCGTCGAAAAGGAGTTCGCCTTTGGCCCGCAGGCGTTTCAGAACCTAATGGGAATGGCGCCACAACCGGTGTACGAGGCGCGCTTGAATCAGCTTGATTTCTCAGCAAGCCAGGTTCACAAAACGATGTTTGGCATCGCAGCGGACGCTTCCTTCTTGAAAGGAGATCGATTGACTGCTTGGTGTCTTGACGCAGCTACGGCTGCGTTGGCGCTGCAGTCTATGAATTGGCGGTTTCAGCTCGACATGATGGCTTCGGGGCGCGCTATCGTGATGCCTGAGGTTTGGTATCTGGATGCGATGCAGGCACTTTTTTTCGGCCCAGATGATGAGGGTGCATTGTCCGAGGCTCTGGGGCGCGCGAACGAGATGGGCCAATTTCAGTGGTTGCCAGATACATACGACGCATTGCTGGCGGCGCGCGATCAGTATCACGCCTTGCTTGCCCAACTGGGGCTGCATCCAGCGACTCTCTGGCAGATCGCTGAATTTTTTGATCAACCCCACCCGGCGACCATGCGAAAGGCTTGATGGGGTCTTCGTGTGTCCGAACAGTGAAGAAAGGGTAGTGAGATGACGGACGCTACTCGCTGAGCACAGCGAGCAATGATCAATCGCAAGAGATGTCGGATGTAGGGCAGAAAAGACATCGCCCCCGGGGGCATGCTTGCGCAGAGGCCACACCGGGGGCTTACTTTGTGCCATATTTTATTTCCTTGACGAGGAGCCGACATGGAAAGGGACCCAACCAGTTTCCACAGTGTGCCGAAAGACTTCCCGGTGACTGCGCATCTATCAGCTGTTGCAGGCGCGCAGCCCAAGATGGGCCTCATTGAGGAGGGTGGAAAGTTCTATGCCCCGGGCACCTCGCCCTCTGAGGTGATCACAGCTTTTCGCATGTGCGACGACCTTGCGTTGCAAATGGTTCCGTACTGCCAGCGAAAACTCGCATCCTTCGATGGAGACAAGGAGGCGACCGTGAAAGCCGCATTGAAAGGCCTTCTGGCCAAGCGTTGGTGTACAGATGAACAGTGCGTTTGGATCATGCGCAGAGTCGTGGACGAGTTGAAGTGGTCTGTGGGTGAGCGCATTTGGCGCCTCTGATGAATCACGGCACCAGCTCATCCATGAGCCTGAGGAATTCGTCGCATCGCGTGGGTTTGCGGTGTTATTCAAAGCCCGACCGTACGTCGGCCGCCATGGCAAGGGGCTGCTGCTTCATGGCCAGGTAATTTACCTAGGCGCCACGCCCAGCGGAGACTTTTCAATGTTGCCTTAAGGCTAGTGCCTCTTGGCATTGCCGAGGTTCTCGTCTGCCATTACAAGTCGCTGCGACAAGCTGCCGCCTCGGCTTCAGGCCACAGGTTAGGCAACAAAAACCGCAACGCATCCATCGGCACACCGAAGCGCACCGCCCCGCGGGGCGAATCCGACAGCAACAGGCCGGCCCCCAGTAGCTTGCCTATGAGAGTGGTTGCCGTGCGCTCGCCAAGCCCGGTCATGCGCGCGAAATCCCCTCGGGTGATCGAGCCTTGTGTGACAAAAAGATAGTGCAAGGGCCGCAGGGCCTCCATGCGCAACCCTCGTTTGCCCATCTGGGCTTCATGCGCGAGCAGTGCGCTCAATCTTCCTAGCATCTCTTGCCGATCGAGCATGCGTTGCATGAAGCGCACCTCACCCAGCCACACGTCGAGGAAAAAGTCGATCCAAGCCACCAGCATGCGCTCGCTAAGAGATCCTTGCCCGTCCAGATCGTCCAGGCGGAGCTGATCCGCATCACCCAGCCTCTGGTAATACCTGCCGCCACTTCTTGCCAGCCCGCGTAGTGGCGACCAGAGCCCTGGCGCCAGGTCCAGAGACTGCATAACGGCCAAGGTCTGCAGGCGAGCGACCCGTCCGTTGCCATCCACAAACGGATGCATCCACAGTAGACGGTGGTGCGCGGCGGCTGCCGCAACGATTTGCATCTCCCCCGGCCGCGCTGTCCCGTAGCCACTGGACCACCGCTGCAACAGCGCCTCCAGAGACTGCCAGCCCGGCGCGACATGGCGTCCTATGACCACGTCACATGTGCGTAGCACCCCAGGCGAATAGGTCGCCTGGTTGGTGCCGCCTTGCTCACCAGAAGGGCGCCTGCCCCCATCCTCGTGACCCCAAGGGCTAAAGAGGTGGGAGTGGATAGACCTGATGGTAGGGGCTGCGTACAGATCGGCTGGGAGTGGGGATGATTCGTGGAGCCAGCGCTCGGTCTGCATGTGCGCCACTGCCAAATGCTGAAGCCGGGCCGTTTCTGCCTCCTGAGAAAACCTGCCCAAAAGTGCCTGTGCAATCTGCAACGGGCTGGCGTGCTCACCTTCGATCTTGTTCGAATAGTAGGCATTCATCGACCGCAGAAGCCTTCCCAACTCCGTATGCACGCCGCCCGGGAAGGCACCGCTCAGCCGTGCCGCCTCCATCCGAAGGTCATGGGCCTTCTCCAGCAGCTTATCCGCCCGAGGGGTGCTGGGTAGAAGTGGCTCAAGGGCTGCTGGAGCGTTCAGATGCGGCGCCATTTGCGGATCATAGAATTCCTGCAATCTTATGATCTAAAAGGATTTATTCTGAAATGCTCGTGAATATTTGCGGATGTGAATGCGGCTCATCCAAACAGTTTCTGTGAACTAGCGTTTTTGCCAAGCAGCTGAGTTCGCCGTCCTGAGGCATAAGATTGCAGAGGCTCCGCTCTTACATGAAACTGGCAATCCCGCCGCGCAAGTAGCAATCTCGTACGTCTTCTTCACACGCCGCCATGCTCTCCGTGCAGAGTATTCCCTACCTCCCTGCATCCACCCCGCGCAGCGCAGACGTGGTTCTGTACCTGGACCTGGATGGCGTGGTGCACCACGAGGCGGTGCTTTGGCATCATCGCCGTGGTATCTACATGAGCCCGCATGGCGCAGTCGGCCACACGCTGTTCGAGTGGCTTCCTATCTTGGAAGAGGAGCTTACTCCATACCCCTCAGTGGCTCTGGTACTCAGCAGCACCTGGTGCATCCGCCCTGGCTACGCCCATACCCTCAAACGTCTGCCGGAGAGCTTGCAGTCCCGATTCATTGGCGGCACGTACCACAAGCGTATCCATGGTGCCGATCCATGGAATCTGGCGTCGTTCCGCAGTACCCCGCGCGGCATGCAGATCCTGGCTGACGTGCAACGAAGAAAGCCGCGCCACTGGGTGGCCCTGGACGATGACATCGAGGACTGGCCTCAATCCGCAATCGGTAACTTGGTCGCTTGCGAGGGCACTACCGGACTTTCCAACCCGGAAGTTCGGCATGAATTGCGGCGGAAGTTGCAGCACAGTGCCGCTGTATGAAGGATCCGATCCGATGCCAAGCGACGTTCGCCGTCCTTTGTCACGGTCCTGCCAGACCTACCAAAACCCCCGCCGGTTCACCTGCGCCAGCAGCGAGGAAATCGCTTCCAACGTCTCGGCCTCGTACAGCAATGCCCCGGCATGGGATGTAGCTGGCAGCGGTGCATCGGCTACCTGCTGGGCCCGCGTGAGCACCTGCTCGACCAGGCTGGTTCGGGGCAGCAGCACATAACGAACTTCGCAATCTAGCCCCTGGGCCAGGCGGGCCAGGGTTTTCAAGGTGATAGTGCCATCGGCCTCGGCCTGCTCCAGCTTGCGCACGCCTTGGCCCGTCATGCCCAGGCGACTGCCCAAGGCCTTGGAACTCATGCCCAATGCCAACCGGAGGGTCTTTGTCCAGCCGCACCTGGGGGGAGCGTGGCGTTGCAACTGGGCGAATTCGCAGAACTGGCGATCCAGGTCGGCCAAGCGGGTGAAGTCCAGGCGATTTTTCAAGGCAAGGGTTGGATGGATCTGTGTTGGGCAACGGGTTGGTTGTTCCGTTCTCGGCTTCGTGCAACCAGGAGCTTCCCATTGGCGGGGGAGGGAGCGGAGAGCACGAATTCGCCCAGCATGTTCCGTTATCTTCGCACGCCTGGCCCCAATGGGACCGAATGGTCTCATATTAATTTGAATGACGAATCATGCTGCGTGTACAGAAAAAGGATATTGGACAGTTTGGGGAGACCGAGTTGGCGGCTCTAATCCACTCCCGGGGGTGGCAGTCGGTCTTGCCCCATGCGCTGGGCGATCAACAGCTCCTGCTGGTGGCCGATCAGCTGCGCGATTTGCTGGCTGGCCAGGGCTGGGACGCAGCCCGAGGACCGGGCAGTGCCGCTCTGCCTATCACTTTGCTGCTGCTTTCCAAGGCAGGAGTGCCACGCCAAGGCCAAGGCATGGACGTAGCGATGGGCACTTTGCACGAGGCCATGACCCTGCTCAGCGTCACTGTGGATCGCGAGATCGTGAGACGGATGCTTCAGCGTGGGGATGACGCGACTGACCCTGGCTTGATGCAGGGCCTCGAAGAACTCGTACGGTACAGCCAAGCCCCAGGCAAGGCCCCTTGCTTGGCCTAATCGGCAATCAGCGCCTCGAAGTCGGCGCTCACCGCATCGAGAAGGCCCTTGACCGAGGCGGCATCCATTTCCGGGCAGTACGCGGCCACCATGAGCGTCAGGGGATGGATCTGCAGGCCCTCTGCCAGGTTCTCGATGACGCGGATGCTCGGCATCTGGTGGCCTTGCTCAATACGGCTGATGTGCCTGCGGCTGGTCGCCAAGAGCATGTCCTCCTGGGTCACGCCCCGGGCGGCGCGCAGTTGCTGCAGCGCACGACCGAAGTCAGCGTGGGGAGGAACATTCTTTCGAGGCATTGCCTCGATTTCCGCGCAATGGGACTAGAAAGACCACGACCAACTAGTCTCACTGAGCGGCCAAAGCGATGAAAAATGGCCTTCCCTGGACAGGCACAGACAAACTCATGCCATGCCAACCCTATTCCTAGACTTCGACGGGGTGTTGCATCCCGAGTTTTGCCACGAATCCCGGCATTTTTGCTGCCTGCCGGTATTGGAGGAGGTGGTTCGGCAAGTGCCAGATTGCGAGCTGGTGATTACCAGCACCTGGCGCCTGCAGCAACCGCTTGGACGCCTTCGAGAGAGATTTTCTCGGGATGTGGCGGCCAGGGTCGTGGGGGCCACACCCAAAATCGGTGGCTTGGCAGACGTTCCCCAGCCCCTCGTCAGCTATGAGCGAGAGGCGGAATGCCAGGCGTGGCTGCGAGCCCATGACCGGGCTTACCTGCCCTGGCTCGCAGTCGATGACCGGCCTTGGTTGTACAGACCGTTTTGTAGGTCGCTGTTTCTGGTTGAGGGCAAGACGGGGCTGACATCTCTGCTGGGAGCGCAACTGCTCTCACGTCTGCGCAACTTGTGACCGGGCCGTATTCGATAAGGTAGGTTCGAGCGCGTCAGCGGATTCATACTGCCGGCCACAACCGACACTCTCCATTAGCGATGTCGGCTTTGCAGCGGGCGCCGTCATTGGCAGTCGCACGCCGCGTTCACGGTGTCGCGCAGGAAGCGGTCCTCGGCCAAAGTGACGACCAGCCGGCTTCAATGACCGGATTTGAAGGTGCTGCAGTCGTCCAGCTCAACAGGTCAAAGTCTTGCCAGGTGGGAGCCTCGGTGAAAGTCGGCTGATGGATGGGGCGAAGTCACGCTGCCGACCCATTGCAGTCGTCCAAAAATAAATCAGTCACTATAAAAACGCTAGCTCGAGTTCAGAGCTCGTACTGTTGCGAAAAGCAGCGTAGATTCCTCATATTTAGGCGGATGGTCTTTTATTTCGATATTCATCAAGAGCCGATGAGCCAAGCCCCAAACTTTCCAGTGTTTTCTCCAATGTCGCAAGCCTTTCTTTTGCCATAACGTGCCTCTCTTCTTCGGGTATATCGAAACTACGACGAAGCCATTGCGCAGGGACTGCGTTCATGCTTTCAAATAATGGTTTCTGCTTGGATTGTATTTCTCTATGTATCTTTGCAATCAATTTTACTTGTTCGCTGCTAAGCTGATCCGTCGATGGTTCTGTGCATAACTTCATTAAATCTGTGTTTTCATATATCCATTGCTGAATACGGAATGCTCGCTCGACAATAACTTTGGGAGTTTGTGAGTTAATAGCCTCTTTAATATCACCACGCTGAAGCGCCTGAAACGTAAAAATTTTCTCAAAGAACGATAGCACACCAGCTATACAGGTAGATACACGAACTCCCGCAGACGGATAGTCTGGATGTGAATTCGCGAAATAGGTATTCGCCAGCATGGAAAAAGCAGAAGCGAATGATTGGATACGAAATTTCATACTCGATTCGACCTTAAAGGAATCTGCAATCAACTGAATATTCTGGCCAAAAGTAATCGCAACCAACGCAAGAATTACGCCGTAATAGTCCGCCCACATTTCTATGCTTTGCGATTCAAGTGAGGACTCGTCGTTATGCTCATTGTGTCGATTTAGAAAGTGAGCTGCTTCATGCCCAAGAACCACAATCATTAAAGCCATCTCTTCGTAAGTACCAACTTCTTTCTCGTAATAAATATTTGGCAGCATTATTCTAGTTTTGCAACCTACGCCCTTACACCTTGGCGGATTTAAGCCATCTTTTTCAATGTTAAGCTGAAAATTAATGTTTTCGGGGAAGAAATTCTCTACGTCTGCTTTGAAGGCAGCGATTAGTTTCTCTCCGAGTATTGGCATATCTTTGTCATTCATATTATTTTTGAGCAAACGGCTTGTCTTCAATTCTATGACCGCTCATGGCCGAAAGCACTGCTTCTGACGGACTCCACATAGCTGTCGTTGAAGGCGGCTTCGCCGTGTCGGCGCAAACGCCGCCTCAGGTGACCACCTCAGATTTCCGTCTGTTCGGAGATTTCAAGAGCGTCGTCGACCTCGATGCCCAGATACCTTACGGTCGATTCCAGCTTTGAGTGACCGAGCAGCAGTTGCACGGCACGGAGATTTTTG
>Ga0222427_100647_pt1 | contig 38909 bp, 52 predicted proteins | sample 2B20Ametagenome_FD_182890 | JGI IMG/M metagenome (GOLD analysis project Ga0222427, IMG submission 182890) | Enriched microbial communities from leaf-cutter ant dump, University of Wisconsin, Madison, United States - 2B20A (version 2) | ecosystem: Environmental > Terrestrial > Nest > Insects nest...
CTAATGAATTTTTAGCGAATCCTAATTTGGTTGCGTTTTGCGTTTTCATGGTTTTTTGGTTTTAAAGGGTTAAGAATTAGTCTAAAGCGTAAGCTAATAATGCTCCGATGGCGATATAACATAGTGGCGTACTTCCACCGTTTACGTCTTGCATTTGATTGTCATTCAATTCTACTAATGAATTTTTAGCGAATCCTAATTTGTTGGTGTTTGTTGATTTCATGGTTTTTTGGTTTTTAAAGGTTAATGATTAGTCTAAGGCTTTTACTAAAAGGAAGCCGATTGCTACATAACATAGTGGAGTACTTCCTCCGTTTACGTCTTGCATTTGATTGTCATTCAATTCTACTAATGAATTTTTAGCGAATCCTAATTTGGTTGCGTTTTGCGTTTTCATGGTTTTTTGGTTTTAAAGGGTTAAGAATTAGTCTAAGGCGTAAGCTAATAATGCTCCGATCGCGATATAACATAGTGGAGTACTTCCTCCGTTTACGTCTTGCATTTGGTTGTCGTTTAATTCTACTAATGAATTTTTAGCGAATCCTAATTTGTTGGTGTTTGTTGATTTCATGGTTTTTTGGTTTTTAAAGGTTAATGATTAGTCTAAGGCTTTTACTAAAAGGAAGCCGATTGCTACATAACATAGTGGAGTACTTCCTCCGTTTACGTCTTGCATTTGATTGTCATTCAATTCTACTAATGAATTTTTAGCGAATCCTAATTTGGTTGCGTTTTGCGTTTTCATGGTTTTTTGGTTTTAAAGGGTTAAGAATTAGTCTAAGGCGTAAGCTAATAATGCTCCGATCGCGATATAACATAGTGGAGTACTTCCTCCGTTTACGTCTTGCATTTGGTTGTCGTTTAATTCTACTAATGAATTTTTAGCGAATCCTAATTTGTTGGTGTTTGTTGATTTCATCGTTTTTGGTTTTAAAGGGTTAAGAATTAGTCTAAAGCTTTTACTAAAAGGAAGCCGATTGCTACATAACATAGTGGCGTACTTCCTCCGTTTACGTCTTGCATTTGGTTGTCATTCAATTCTACTAATGAATTTTTAGCGAATCCTAATTTGTTAGTGTTTGTTGATTTCATGGTTTTTTGGTTTTAAAGGGTTAAGGATTAGTTAGCAGCAACAATTGTTTTAACAATAATTGGCACCGTAACAGTTGTCAATGGATAAAAACTTGTAAGTATAGAAGCGCCGCCTCCGTTTACAGTATTCATTTGTGTCTCGTTTAGCTCTACTAAAGTATTTTTAGTAAAAGCCAGTTTGTTGGTGTTTGGTGTTTTCATGTTTTTTGGTTTTTAAAGGTTAATGATTAGTTGGCAACTTGGTCCATTACAGTAATCCAGATGATGGATGACGGTAAAATAAATGGTGAGGTTCCTCCGTTGATGTCATGCATCTGATTGTCGTTTAACTCGACTAAGGAATTTTTAGCAAAAGCTAATTTGTTGGTGTTTGTTGATTTCATGGTTTTTTGGTTTTAAAGGTTAAGAATTCGTTGTCATCTGTTCGATTATAGTCATCACGCCAATGATTGACGAAAAAGGAGGTATTGAGGTTCCGCCGTTGATGTGATGCATCTGATTGTCGTTTAATTCGACTAAGGATTTTTTAGCAAAAGCTAATTTGTTGGTGTGTGTTGTTTTCATAATTGTTCTGGTTTATGTTAGTAATTGTTATATACTTTGGCTTATTCGGCCAGGAATATGGATGTTATGATTGACGATGGGAAAAGAAACGGTGAGGTTCCTCCGTTAACGTCACGCATCTGACTATCATTCAATTCTACTAATGAACTTTTAGTGAATCCTAATTTGTTGGTGTTTGTTGTTTTCATACGATTCCCTATTTATTCCTGAGCAGCTATATTGTTGAGTGTTCCGGTGTAAATAATCGTATAATAGATCGCTGATCCAGAGCATAACGGAGTGGATCCTCCATTGATATCATGCATCTGATTCTTGTTTAATTCGACTAATGAACTTTTAGCAAAAGTCAGTTTACTGTTGTGTGTTGTTTTCATAATTGTTGTGTTTGGTGTTAGTAATTGTCTCGTTTAAAAATTAAAGAATCACGTCTGCTATCATTTTGGTGAAAATGGATATCGGCGCATATGTGGATGTTCCTCCATTAATTTCATTCATGTGAACATCGTTGAGCTCCACTAGTACATTTTTAGTAAAAGCCAGTTTCTCTTGTAAATTTGTTGCTTTCATGTTTTTCTTTTTTTGGTTACAACCAGGCATAGTCATTCCTGTGCAAGTGGAAAATCGGTTTCCATTACATATTGTTGAATAGGCTATTAAATGGTTTTGATTGATCCGACGGTCAGGAAAAAGACAACCGGGAATAGTGTGATTACATCAATACCGCCATCTCTCTTACGACGGATAGAATCGGAAGGCATACACAACCGGAACAGGTTTCCCCACCAACAATTGTTGATCCTCCGTTAATACTTCGCATTTCTGAAGCATTTAGCTCGGCTACCGCACTTTTCAAAAAAGCCAGTTTGTTGTTTTGTGTTGTTTTCATCGTTTACGATTTTACGGTTGTAGCTTAGTAATGTTTCGTATCGGTCCCGGAACCAATATACAGTCACCGCAGATCAATGTAGTTTGTCCATTATTGGTATCGCCACCGCCGGCAATCTGACGCATTGTTACCTGGCTTAATTCTGCAATATCATTTTTCTTAAAATGAAGCTTGCTGTTCGTTGCTTTTTTCATGATTAAAACTGTCGGGTTGCTTTTATAATGATGGGACATAAACAAGTGGAGATTGGCATAAAATCTGCAATTGATTCACCACCGCCGGCAATCTGGCGCATTGTTTCCTGGCTTAATTCTGCAATATCATTTTTCTTAAAATGAAGTTTGCTGTTCGTTGCTTTTTTCATAATTAAAACTGACGGGTTGCTTTTATAATGATGGGACATAAACAAGTGGAGAGAGGCATAAAATCTGCAATTGATTCACCACCACCGTGGATTGTTGCCAGTGCGTCTGCACTCAATTCTATTACGGATTGTCTTTTAAAAGACAGTTTTTCGATACTTTGTGTTTTCATGATATTTCGTTTTTAGTTGTTATCAAATTTTTCGGTAATTGTTTGGAACGTCATTGTGATCAGCGAGGTACTCGACGGTGTGAGTGTTCCTCCTGCAATAGTTGCCATCGTTTGTTCGTTTAACTCGGTTACCGATTTTTTGGTAAACGCAAGTTTGTGTGTTGTTGCTTTTTTCATGTCCGCTTGTTTTTACAATAAAGTCATGTCTTCTGGTGTCCCAACAGTCAGAACCAGTGAGGTTGATCCGACAACGATGGTGGCAAAGATTCCGGTTCCTCCGGCAATGGTGTTCATGGTTTGTTCGTTTAATTCAACCAGTGAATTTTTACGGAACATCAGTCCGTTGTTCGTTTGTTTTTTCATGTTTTTTCTTTTTAGGTTTATCCATTTTATTTATACGCATCCCGTCAATCGTTGTTTTATCCCCGGAACGACTGGCAAACGGACAGAATTGGTTGGTGTTGCCTTATTGCAACGTACGGTTCCCTTCTATCATCGGGTTATAAATGCCCGTTTGCTATGGTTCGCGGATGATACTATTTTTTGATGTCCTGACGGGCGTATTAATACTATCGCTATCGGATCCGGTTCAATAATGGCGCTGCTTTCTGATGAAAGTTTATTTTTTGCGTTTTTTATGAGATTGCGTTATTGTTTAGCGCACTACTTTATTGATGGCCGTATACATCGTGATCATAACTAATGATGTTCCTCCTGCGATGGTTACTGTTCCCCCGATAATGGATGCCATTTTCGGTTCATTTAATTCAACCAATGTCATGGTGTTGAATGCCAGCTTACTGATGGTTTTCTTTTTCATAACGTTATTTTTTTAGTTGTTACTCTCCGACTTTTCAGCTAGTGCTGTCCATTCCGGAAAAATCAACCGGGATTAGAATTGTACTTCCTCGATACGGCTCGTGATCACTACGCAATCACCGCAAATAAAGGTTGTTGCGCCACCAATTACCTGGTTCATCGTTGCTAAATCCAGTTCTGCAACAGCATTCGATTGGAATGCCAGTTTGTTTGTTACCTGTGTTTTCATGATGTTTTGTTTTTTAGTTGATTTCCATTACGTTTTTGATACGACTGGTAACTACTACACACTCTCCGCATACGAAGGTTGTCGCACCGCCATTTACCTGATTCATTGTTGCTAAATCCAGTTCTACAATTGCATTCGACTGGAATGCAAGCTTATTTGTTGCTTGTGTTTTCATAAGGTTTTGTTTTTTGTTGTTCGATTGCTACTGTACTATTTTCAGGAATAGTGTTTGTATTTTGGACCGTATTAGTTGTCCAGTGATTTTTCAATACGACTCGTAATTACGACGCAGTCACCGCAAATAAAGGTTGTTGCACCACCAATTACCTGATTCATTGTTGCTAAATCCAGCTCTATAACTGCATTCGATTTAAATGCCAGTTTGTTTGTTACTTGTGTTTTCATACTACTGTTTTTTATTTTTTAGTTGTTTTGTCATAGCCATAGTTATCCTGTTGCCAAACAGCTGTTGCTGCTCACATTCTGAATTCTAATGGTCTAAAAGGGGATTTTGTTTACAGTGCTTCCAACTGCATAATGGTTCCGATAACAGAGATGCATACGCATCCGGTACAGGTATCGCCGCCCATAATGGTACTACCGCCGTTAATTGCTGTCATTTCGATAGTGTTTAATTCCACAATGTCGTTTTTAGCGAACAGCAATCGGTTTGTTGTGTGTGTTGTTTTCATAAGGCTGTCGTTTAAACCTGTGGTTTCATCATGTCTTTGATCTTATCGCCAATATAATTGATGATAGCATCCATCGATCCTCCATTTACGCTTTGTAACTGGTTGTCGTTCAATTCTACGATTGCATTTTTTGCAAAGTCAAGACGGTTGTTGTGTTTTGTCGTTTTCATAAGATTGTCGTTTTATACTTGTGGTTTCATCATATCTTTTATCTTATCACCAATATAATTGATGATGGCATCCATCGATCCGCCGTTTACGCTTTGTAACTGGTTGTCGTTCAATTCTACGATTGCATTTTTTGCAAAGTCAAGACGGTTGTTGTGTTTTGTCGTTTTCATAAGGTTATGTTTTTTAGTGTTTTTAATGATTTTTTTGAAGGAAAAACCGCTGTCAGGGTAGTATTAAAACCGGTTAGTGCGGTTTTTCCTCTTTAAAAGTGCTGATTAGAACTGTGCTTTGATTATCGTTCTGATAGGTCCCGGAACCGGAATACAGTCACCACAAATAATGGTTGTTTGCTCTTCAACGATTGTTGTTCCGCCACCTACTACGTTACGCATTGCTGTTTGATCTAATTCTGCTACTGAACTTTTCTTAAAAGTAAGTACGCTTTTGTTTACTTTTTTCATGATTTAAAATGTAAGGGTTATTAAAATTGGTTAAAATTTGCTTTTTTGGTATCCGAAATCCACTATTGCGGTCCTACCATAGGATTTAATTCCGTCGTATAGTGTCCTTTACTTGAGTTCACACAAAACGTGCAGCTCAATGGATTGTTTGTTAGCAGTACATCTGTACCACCGCCACCGTTGATTTTCTTTAATTCTCCTCCATTAAGTTCAACCAGGGAACTTTTATAGAAGAACAGCATGTCAGTTCTTTGATTTTTCATAATTCTCGTTTTATTTAGTTAATAGATATCCTGTTCAAAATACTTTTTGAATGCAATCATAACCACGAGGAATCTGATCAGCCGGCTATTGCTTTTTTTGAGGCTTTGCTGTAAAAAATCGGATTACAGCCCTAAAAAATCGCTTCACCGAAGCATTAAATCGGGATTCTTGTACCGTATCGTCGTTCAATTCGACGATGGTGTGCTTTTTAAATCGCGACGGGTTGATCATTTTTTTCGTTTTCATGGTTCATTTTAAATTTTCTGCTTTTACATCCATTGAAATGAAATCATTTTCATTCCTGGAACGCCATTAATTTTCAGTTTGCAATGGGTATACGTATGGTTTTGTTGTAACCATTCGAACAGCACCATAAGGCCTGAATAAATTCGGTTTATACGGAACCGATACAAGTCGGATCCTGACCATTTTACCCATTAAGGGCTTAAAATTTACCAACGAAAGAAGGGAGTGAGTGAGTCTCTAGAAAGGAGGGAACTTTTTTTATCAAAGCTTGGCTTTAATAAATAAAAAGTTATCTTTGTAAAGATACTCCAACCTATAATTGTTGGATTTCGTTTTGTAATTCATTCTATAAAACAGGGCCTTCCACGCTCTGTTTTATTTTTTATGCTTTTTGTGTTTTTTGAGTAGCTACTCATATTAAAAATACTTTCGCTACCTAAAAACCCATCCGTTAATGTTTTTAAAATGTTTTGATCAGATCATTTCATTTCTCATTCATCAACAGGACAAAGTAAAGCCGTTTTTTTTTCTCCCACAAACGAACAATGCCTATTTTTATAAAAAAACAGGCATCATTTAAGCTATTAAAATGCTATATATCAGCGAATTATAAAAAATATCATTTTATAATGCACTTTCTTCTTTATGTTTCATTTCTTCTATTTTTTTGATGTAAATCGATGGTGTAATACCCGTTGCGGCCTTAAAATATTTGGTAAAAGAGTCGGAACTTTTATATCCAATCTCATCTGCAATCGAATTTACCGAGTAGGCGCGTAGCTTCGAATTGTTCTTTAATTCCAATATTACATAGTTAATACGAAGCTCGTTAATATAGGTACTAAAGCTTTTGCCAAGCTCATTATTCACAATTTTGGACAGATAGGCTGTATTGGTCTTTAATTTTTTAGCCACATTATGCAGCGTACAGTCCTGTCGGAGGAAGTATTTCTTTTCCTGAAGCTTTTCCAGTTTCTCCAGGATATCATTAACCCGTTCATCCTTAATGATAAACGTAGCATCGGCAGGAACTACATCCTCATTAACGATTGTCTCAGTTTCTGTATAAAAAGTTTCATGTGTTTGGAGCGGTTCTTCCTGAAATGCTGCTGTTTCTATAGGTTCATCCGCTTCGATGATGTCTTCTTCTTTGCTAATGGTGATGTTCGGGATCAGCTGACTTTCAAGAATATCTTCTTTTACCGTACTCTTAGTTGTCTTCTCCTGCTCTTCTAATAACTTTTTAGCCTCAAAATCGTTGATCTTCCCAATCAGGATCTCAAATTTCTCCTGGTTTACTCTTGCATTTCTCTTGTTTCGGAAGTAGAAAAAGCCTAAAAACCCGATTAACAATAAAACCGCAACAATCAGGATGTTTTTTTGTTTTACCTCATCTGTCTTTTCCTGATCGATCTTTTCGATGTCGATTTTGTGCAAATCTTCCAGCGTTCCGATTTTTTTCGCTGATTTTTTGGAGTTTTCATCGATAAACTTCTGATAATAAAAGTTCGATTGTCCAATACTATCCACCGCTTTGTAGTTCTCAGCCAGCAGTTTGTAATAATCTGTAAGTTCTTCCGGTGCAAATTCCGATTTATTCTGCTTGGATAATCCCGCTTTTAATATCTGATTCGATTTACTATACTGCTTCTGTTCGCTCATTAAACCCGCTAAACTCAGCATTACCGTAGCTTCAATCCGTTTGTTTTTGATTTTAACCGCTTTTTGTAAGGCCTCATTCAATATCCCTTCGGTATTCTTATAGTCTTTCTTATTTAAAAAGCTCAATCCTTTTACATTCAGAAAATACACTTCCAGTTCTTTATCATTCGCCTGTTTGCAATAGCCCAACCCCTTTTTTATATAGATCAGCGACGAATCCGGTTGGTTCATTTTCAGATAGGTCTTGGCTATTTTAAGTTCCAGAGAAGCCCGCTCAGGCTTGGAAACATCACTGTTATTCAGATATCTCTTAAAAACCGCCAGTGCTTCACTGTGTTTTCCGATTTCATATTTGATATTCGCAATGCTGATACTGATGCTCCGAACACTATACGAATCTTTTAATTTATTAGCCAGTTGAAGTGCCTCATTATACAATAATAAAGCCTGCTCAAAATTATATGTCTGGTAAAGTAAGCTTGCCTTGTTGATTTTGGCGCGTAAAACCAGATTCTGATTATTTGCTCCGTAGGCCTTGATAATCGCTTTATCACAAAAATAAAAAGCGCTATCGGTTTCCGATAACGTCATACATACATATCCTAAATAGTTATAGGCGATGATTACATCGTTGTCTTCTTTTTGCTTTTCGCTAATCGACAGGTAGCGATGAATGTATTTTTTGGCCAGCGCCGGGTTGCTGTAAATATGTTTTTGAATAGAATCTTTTAACTGATTCTTTGTATCTGTTGCTGAAATCAATTGAAAACTCAATAGAAATGCACAAAGAAAAACTCTTTTTAGTAGGGAAAGCAACATATTTTAACAGGTTTTTGTATAACAAAAATAACATTTTTTTATTAAGAAAAATTTATTTATAACAAACTGATTCACAAATGTTTACAAAATTAAAAAACGGTATTTTTTTTATAAATTTCGGCATACTTCACTTTGATTATCAGGTATTTAGGTCTAGTTTTGAATCAACAAATAAAAACCCACACATCATGAAAACTACAAAAAACAATTTACTTGCGTTCAAAAAAACATCAATTGTTGAACTATCAAAAAGCGACTGTTCTAAAATAAGAGGCGGTAACGGTGGCGACATCACCGATCCGGACCGAAGCGGAATCTACTCCTTACTGTGTCCGACCACTCACCCCACAAGACCTAATTAAAACACTGAGAGCCTCGATTGAGGCTCTTTTTTTTGCTCCAGTGTTAAACTTATTCTAATGCAATGACCGAAATCGCAAATGCCGTTTTAAATACTTAAATTTGCGGCACACTAAAAAACACGTTATTATGTTTCCATTACACCGAAATAGACGCCTCAGAACCAATGACGCTATCCGTTCGTTAGTTCGTGAAACCTCATTAAGCCCAACCGATTTTATGTTCCCGATGTTTGTGGCAGAAGGTAAAGACGTTAGTATCGAAATCCCTTCGATGCCGGGTATCTACCGTCGTTCGCTGGACCTAACCGTTAAAGAAGTAAAAGAACTATGGGATCTGGGTATTAAAGCAGTCAATATCTATGTAAAAGTGAGCGATAACTTAAAAGACAATACCGGTAAGGAAGCCTGGAATAAAGACGGATTGATGCAACAAACGATCCGGGCTATTAAAGATGCCGTTCCGGGAATGATCGTAATGCCCGATGTAGCGCTGGATCCGTATTCTATCTACGGACATGACGGAATTGTCGAAAACGGACAAATCCTAAATGATGCCACGGTGGATGCGCTTACCCGTATGAGTGTGAGTCATGCCGAAGCCGGTGCCGATTTTGTTGCACCAAGCGACATGATGGACGGCCGCGTACTTGCGATCCGTAAAGCACTGGAAGAAAGTGGTTTTCACGATGTGGGAATTATGAGTTACAGTGCCAAATATGCCTCTTCTTTCTACGGACCTTTCCGCGATGCCCTGGATAGCGCACCTGGATTTGGAGATAAAAAAACGTACCAGATGGACTATGCCAATCGTATTGAAGCTATTAAAGAAGCCTTACACGACGTGGAAGAAGGTGCCGATATCGTAATGGTAAAACCCGGAATTGCTTATCTTGACATTGTTCGGGAAATAAAAGACACTGTAAACGTACCGGTTGCCGTATATCAGGTGTCCGGAGAATATGCCATGGTAAAAGCCGCTGCCGAAAAAGGGTGGTTGGATCACGATAAAATTATGATGGAGCAGTTACATTGCATCAAAAGAGCCGGAGCCAATATTATTTCGACCTATTTTGCCAAAGAAGCCGCTAAATTAATGCAGTAATCCCATGAAAAAAAGTATACTTATTCTGGGCTGCATGGCACTTTTAGCTTCTTGCAACAAAAAAGAAGAAAAAAAAGAAAGTCTTTATCCCGAAGTTAAAAAAACACAAGCTCAGTTAACACTGGAATTAGGGCAGGAAGTTTTCGATGGTAAAGGGATGTGTTATTCCTGTCATAAACCCGATCAGAAAGTGATTGGCCCCAGTATTGCCGAAATCGCCAAAATCTATAAAGAAAAAGGTGCCAGTATCGTTGATTTCCTAAAAGAAAAAGGAGATCCGATTGTCGATCCGTCGCAATATTCGGTGATGAAAACCAATTTTGCCATTACCAAAAACCTTCCCGAAGAAGAATTGGTCGCTTTGGAAGCCTATATTTTGAGTCACGCTAAATAATACTAGAAAATGCCGGTTTTAAAACCGGTTTTTTTATGCAAACTTTTGATTTGCAAGCCAAAAACGAAACCGGTATCTTTACGCCATGGACACTATTTTTATAAAAACACCCCTTGGAATCGCAAAAATAGAAGGCGATGCAAATGGTATTTCCGTTATTTCGGTGCATCAGGACGGTTTGGTTTCCGAAAGTATTCCGGAGCATTTTCAGGAAGCTGTTTCCCAGCTAAACGAATATTTCAACGGACAACGAAAAGCGTTCACCTTTACACTCAATCCAAAGGGAACCGATTTCCAGCAAAAAGTATGGCGGGCTCTTTTGGAAATCCCTTACGGAAAAACCATGTCCTATCTCGAGTTATCTAAAAAACTGGGCGATGTAAAAGCCATTCGGGCTGTTGCCGCTGCCAATGGAAAAAATCCGATAATTTGCTTAAATTCGTAAGATACGTTACAAATTCCGTGCTTATGAAGTTTCTGAAAAAATTCCTGCTGTGGTTTTTAATCATCCTTACCGGTATCATTATCCTGATGTATATTTTCGATGTCGATTATCTGCTTCGCGCTGTAAGGACTATTTATTTTAAAGGGTATACCACTGCTTTTCTGGACGATTATAAGGAATTCCCAAACCGCGAAATCAAAAAAGGAACCGCACAACCGTGGGCAATTGCCAAAGATTATAATAGCGTTCCCGCTACGGAAACACTCAAAAAAACCCATAAAGAACTTCAAACCGTTGCCTATCTGATCATCAAAAATGACAGTATCTGGCACGAAAGTTATTTCGACGGTTACGGAAAAGATTCCAAATCCAATTCCTTTTCAATGGCTAAGAGTATCGTTTCGGCTTGTTTGGGTAAAGCGATCATGGACGGAAAAATTAAAAGTCTTGATCAGAAAGTATCCGACTTCTTTCCGGAATTAAAAGGAAAATATGCCAAAGACGTAACAGTAGGCGATCTCTCGTCTATGTCTTCCGGCTTAAGTTGGGACGAACATTATTACAGTCCGTTTTCCATTGTAACCCGCGCTTATTTTGACAACGATCTGAAAAAGGTCATCTTAGGACTGGAAGTAAACGAAGCACCCGGAAAAAGCTTTAAATACCTGAGTGGTGCGACCGAATTACTCGCAATGGTTATCGAAAAAGCCACCGGTGAATATGTATCGGATTATATGTCTAAAAACTTCTGGCAACCCATGGGTGCCGAAAATGAAGCTTTATGGCAATTGGATCATGCACCCGACGGAATTGAAAAAGCCTATTGTTGTATTGCCAGCAATGCCCGTGATTTTGCCCGTTTCGGAAAATTATACCAACAAAACGGAAAATGGAATGGCAAACAATTACTAGATAGTACTTTTGTCGCCAAATCGATTACACCACGTTTTCCGGCATCGCCTGAATATGGTTATGGATGGTGGTTGCATAATTACCTCGGTAAAAAAATGTACTATATGAGAGGCCATTTGGGACAATTTGTTATCGTTGTTCCGGAAGACAATGTTATTATTGTCCGCCTGGGGCATCTAAAAGGCCTGCAAACCGAAACCGATCCGCATAGTAACGATTTTTATGTATATGTGGGCGAAGCCTATAAAATGCTTGAAAAAAGAAAATAACAGAATACACTATACGCCATGTTAGAAAAAATAAGATTGGAAAACATTCTCTTTCTGGATATTGAAACGGTGCCCGAAGAAGAAAATTTTAATGCCTTAGACGAAACCAAACAGGAATTGTACAGTCTGAAAACACAATACCAGCGTAAGGACGATTTTACTCCGGAAGAATTTTATGAACGCGCTGGAATCTGGGCCGAGTTCGGAAAAATCATCTGTATCTCCGTGGGATATTTTACCTTTCGCAACGACATCCGCCATTTTAGGGTAACGTCCTTTTTTGGCGAGGAAATCAAAATATTAAAAGATTTTAGCAATTTGCTGGCAAATCATTTTAACCAACCGCAACATATACTCTGCGGTCATAATGCCAAGGAATTCGATTTTCCGTTTATCGCCCGCCGAATGATTATCAACGGGATGGCAATTCCGCCCAAACTGAATCTTTTCGGAAAAAAACCGTGGGAAGTACCCCATCTGGACACGATGGAATTATGGAAATTTGGCGATTTTAAACATTATACATCTTTAAAATTGCTCACGAATATTCTGGGTATTCCGTCTCCAAAAGATGATATCGACGGTAGTCAGGTAGGTCATGTCTATCATGTCGAAAAAGATATCGACCGGATTATTCGTTATTGTGAAAAAGACGTCATCGCCGTAGCGCAGATCCTGTTGCGTTTTCGCCGGGAAGATTTACTGGTGGAAGATGAAATCGTCTTTGTTTAACTACATTTGCACTAATGAAAGCGCCTCTTTTACAACTACAAAATGTAACGGTTTCGTTCCGCAAAGAAGGAAACTGGACACCTATTGTCAAAAACAGCCGGTTTGACCTGTATGAAAATGAAATTCTGGGCATTGTTGGCGAATCCGGATCCGGAAAATCGGTAACCTCACTGGCCATTATGGGACTTTTACCCAAAGCCATTTCAAAGGTTAGCGAAGGTGAAATTATACTGGACGGTAAAAATATCGCTGCTTTATCCGAAAAAGAATGGCAAAATTTAAAAGGAAATGATATTGCCATGATTTTCCAGGAGCCTATGAGTTCGCTAAATCCATCGCTAAAATGCGGTCCACAGGTAGCCGAAATCCTGGCACAACATACCCGTTTATCACAAAAAGAAATCCGACAGGAAGTACTTTCACTATTTGAAAAGGTGAAATTACCCAATCCCGAAGTTATCTATTCTAAATACCCGCACCAGATTTCGGGCGGACAAAAACAGCGTGTAATGATCGCCATGGCGATTGCCTGTAAACCGAAAATTTTAATTGCCGACGAGCCTACTACAGCACTGGATGTGACGGTGCAAAAAGAAATCATCCAGCTTTTAAAAGAACTGCAGCAACAAACCCGGATGAGTATTATTTTTATCTCTCACGATTTGTCGCTGGTTTCCGATATTGCCAATCGCGTATTGGTGATGTATAAAGGTGAAATTGTAGAACAGGGCGAAGCACAGCAGATTTTTAAAAATCCACAGCACAATTATACCAAAGCGTTGATCGCATCGCGTCCTTCTTTGGAATACCGCGCCAAACGATTGCCTACGATTCAGGATTTTTTAAACGATACGATCGACACAGCTGTTATTACGGCTGAAGACCGAGCCGAAAATCATAAAAAAATGTATGCCCAAACACCGATTTTGGAAGTACAGAACGTAGAAAAAGAATATTTTTCGACAGCCGGTTTGTTTGGTAAAAAAACAACCTTTAAGGCGGTCGACGATGTTAGTTTTAAAATTTATGAAGGTGAAACCTTAGGTCTTGTGGGCGAAAGCGGTTGCGGAAAATCCACGTTGGGAAATGCTATTTTACAGCTGGACAAAGCCACAGCCGGTCATATTTTATATAAAGGAAAAGATATTACAAAACTTTCGGCAACCGAAATCCGTACACTTCGAAAAGAAATTCAGATTATTTTCCAGGATCCGTATTCTTCCTTAAATCCCCGAATTCCGGTTGGAAAGGCGATAATGGAACCTATGAAAGTACACGGCTTATATAAAAATGATGCCGAGCGCAAACAAAAAACAATCGAATTACTGGAAAGAGTCGGTTTAGGAGAGGAATATTTTAATCGTTATCCGCATGAATTTTCCGGTGGTCAACGCCAACGGATCGGAATTGCGCGTACCATCGCTTTACAACCTAAAATTATTGTTTGTGACGAATCGGTTTCGGCTCTCGATATTTCCGTTCAGGCACAGGTGCTGAATCTGCTCAATGAATTAAAGGAAAATTTCGGCTTTACCTATATTTTTATTTCCCACGATCTGGCCGTCGTAAAATATATGTCGGATCAGGTGTTGGTGATGAATAAAGGAAAAATCGAAGAAATCGGCGATGCCGATGCGCTTTATGCCCATCCGCAAAAAGAATATACCAAAAAACTGATTGCCGCTATTCCAAAAGGGAATTAACGTTATAAAATAATACTACACCTGACAGGTTTTAAAAACCTGTCAGGTGTAGTAAAAATAAAAAGCCTGTTCCATTTAGAACAGGCTTTTTTATAAAATACGGCTTTGTATTAATCGATTTTCATTTCCGGAATATCTCCGTCAATAATAAGATTCGCTTCCGTAGCCTTGATAATTTCTTCAACCGTTACGCCCGGTGCTCTTTCCAATAGTTTAAATCCGTTTGGCGTGATTTCCATAACAGCCAACTCAGTTACTACTTTTTTAACGCATTTTACACCCGTTAACGGCAGCGTACATTCTTTTAAGATTTTAGATTCTCCGGCTTTGTTTACGTGCATCATGGCAACAATGATATTTTCGGCTGATGCTACCAAATCCATAGCACCCCCCATTCCTTTTACCATTTTTCCCGGAATTTTCCAGTTGGCAATATTACCGTTTTCCGATACTTCCATCGCTCCCAGAATCGTTAAATCCACGTGTTGTCCACGGATCATTCCAAAACTTGTAGCCGAATCAAAAAAAGACGCACCCGCTAATGTGGTAATGGTTTGTTTTCCAGCGTTGATCACATCGGCATCTTCTTCTCCTTCAAACGGAAAGGGTCCCATACCCAAAACTCCGTTTTCACTTTGGAATTCCACACTAATTCCCTGTGGAATATAGTTGGCTACCAATGTCGGGATTCCAATTCCAAGGTTAACAAAATAACCGTCTTTTAACTCCTGTGCAATTCTTTTTGCAATTCCAATTTTATCTAATGCCATGATTACTGTCTTTGTCTTACTGTGCGTTGTTCGATTCTCTTTTCATATTTTTCTCCCTGAAAAATTCGTTTTACGAATATTCCCGGAATATGAATCTGGTTCGGATCTAATGTTCCGGCCGGTACCAATTCTTCAACCTCAGCAATTGTGATTTTAGCCGCACCCGCCATACAAGAGTTAAAGTTTCGTGCCGTTCCTTTAAAGATAAGGTTTCCGGCTTCGTCACCTTTCCAGGCTTTAACGATTGCAAAATCGGCTTTATACGCCTCTTCCATCACGTGCATTTTTCCGTTAAACTCACGCACTTCTTTTCCTTCGGCTACTTCGGTACCATAACCTGCCGGTGTAAAAAAGGCTGGAATTCCCGCTTGTGCCGCACGACATTTTTCAGCCAGAGTTCCCTGTGGTGTTAACTCTACTTCCAATTCGCCACTTAACATCTGACGTTCAAATTCTGCATTTTCACCTACATACGAGGAGATCATTTTTTTAATCTGACGTTTTTGTAATAATAATCCCAATCCGAAATCGTCTACTCCGGCATTGTTAGAAATACAAGTCAGATCCGTAACATCCATTTTTACCAACTCGGCAATACTGTTTTCCGGAATTCCGCAAAGTCCGAAACCGCCCAACATAATGGTCTGTCCGTCTTTTATATCGTGTAGCGCTTCCTGCACACTACTTACTTTTTTATTAATCATATTGTGGTTGTTTAATTTTGGTTAAAAATATAAAAAAAACGCCTTTTTAAAAAGGCGTTTTGTATTTAGAAATCAAATTCTTCTGTTGTCGGCTCTTCGACTGCCGTACTGTCGACCACTTTTTTCGGTGCCCAACAATCTACTTTTATCGAAAGGTTGGCCGGTCGTTCGAACGGTTTCTGCGAAACATTCAATTTATCGTCGGCATAACATTTTTTCATAAATAATCCCCAGATTGGAAGTGCCATCGTGGCTCCCTGACCCATTTGCGTATTTTTAAAGTGCGCCGATCGGTCTTCGTTACCAACCCAGACACCCATTGCGAGGTTCGGTACCATTCCGATAAACCATCCGTCACTATTGTTCTGACTGGTTCCGGTTTTACCGGCAATCGGGTTTAAGAACGCATACGGTAATCCGGTTACCCTTTTATAGGTTGGCCCACCCGATCCATAACGCAAACGCGCTCCCGAACCGGATTCGGTTACCCCTTCCAGTAATTTGATAATGGCATAGGATACGTCTTTACTCAATACGTCTTTTGATTCCGGAATGGATTCGTATAAAACCACTCCGTTTTTATCTTCAATTTTGGTAATTACCTGTGGTTTCATATAAACACCCTGGTTGGCAAATGTACTATAGGCCGCTACCATGTCACTTACTGTGATTTCAACCGCTCCTAATGCAATGGCCGGACGCTCCGGGATGTTAGAACTTACCCCTAATTTTTTAGTCAGGTCTACTACCGCATGTGGTCCAACTTTGTCCATCAATTTTGCCGAAACGGTATTGATCGAGTTGGCCAGTGCCGATTTTAAAGTTACCAATCCTCTATAGTTTCCACTGGAGTTTTTAGGCGTCCAGTCGGCATCAATTCCATAACGTCCTTTTGGCATCGTAAACGGTGAATCGTAAATGGAATCACATGGCGACATTTTTAATTGTTCGATAGCTGTAGCATATACAAACGGTTTAAAGGTCGATCCCACCTGACGTGCTCCCTGTCCTACGTGATCGTACTGGAAGTGTTTGTAGTTGATTCCTCCTACCCATACTTTTACATATCCGGTTTGTGGTTCCATGGCCATTACTCCGGTTTGCAAAAAGTGTTTGTAATAGATAATGGAGTCTTTCGGCGTCATGATCGTGTCTTTTTCACCTTTCCAGGTAAATACAGACATTTTTGTTTTGACATCGAATGATTTTTTGATCTGATCTTCTGAAATCCCTTTTTCAGACATGATACGCCAACGTTCTGAATTTTTCATCGATCTTTCGATGATTTTTCGGGTTTCGTCTGATGTAATATTGATAAACGGTGCGTTTTCGTTTTTCTTTTGCTGAATAAAAAACTCCTCCTGAAGATTCGCTAAATGCTCGTCTACTGCTTCTTCGGCATATTCCTGCATACGGGAATCGATCGTCGTATAAATTTTTAATCCGTCACGATAGATATCGTATTCACCACCACCATCTTTTTTAGGGTTTTCTTTTACCCATTTCTTCATAAACTCACGCAGGTATTCTCTGAAATACGTTGCTTTTCCTTCGATATGACTTTCCGGAGTGAATTTTAATACAATTGGCTGACTCTGATAATATTCTTTTTTCTCTTTGGTCAGGAAATCGTTTTTCTCCATCTGACGCAATACTACATTACGACGTTCTCTCACTTTTTCCAATCGACGGATCGGGTTAAATAAGGATGGATTTTTAAGCATTCCCACAAACATGGCTGCTTCGTCTACCGTTAGGTCTTTCGGCTCTTTTCCAAAATATACTTTGGCTGCCGAACGGATTCCTACCGCAGTATTTACGAAATCGGCTTTGTTCAGGTACATCGCGATAATTTCCTGTTTGGTATACTGACGCTCCAGCTTGGTCGCAATGATCCACTCTTTCGCTTTCTGAACAATACGGAACGGCAAAAATTTCGAACCTTCCCCGTGAAATAACAACTTGGCCAGCTGTTGTGTAAGCGTACTCGCTCCACCGCTTCCTCCAAGGCTTAAAACAGCACGAAGTGTTCCTCTGGAATCGATACCGGAATGTTCGTAAAAACGTTCGTCTTCGGTAGCGATCAATGCTTTTACCAAATGATCCGGTAAATCGGCATATTTAATAGGGGTTCTGTTTTCCAGATAAAATTTACCAATCGTTTCACCGTCAGATGAAATGATTTCGGTGGCTACATTGGAATTCGGATTTTCCAGTTCGTCAAACGACGGCATGGCTCCGAATAATCCCCATGAAGCAAAAAGGAAGAATAGTATAATCCCTCCAAATCCGTAAAGAAAAAATTTCCAGAATTTCTTTACGTAAGGTGAAAAATCGTCTTTCTGATTTTTATTGTTTTGTGCCATTTTATTGAGTTATTCTGCTTTTTCAATTCTAAATCCAACTTCCGAAATACCTTGTAATTGATCCAAACCGGAAACTTTTCCGGTTTCGCGAACCGCCTGCTGAATGTTTACGGTATATTTACCCACTTTTGGAAAACGGGTGTTTTCTTTATACCATAACTTGCTTTCCTTAATATCGGAAAACCCATCCCCCAGAAGCGTTCCGTCTTCTTTGGTCATCTGATATTCCAATGTATCCACTTTGGTCACACCATCCGGTTGTAACATCGATACAATCAGGAATAAATTATTAAACGGATAACTATTGTTATTTCTTATGTTTACAAACATATTATAGTTGGTTATCGTATCGTTCTGATCGAAAGCGAACGTTACTTTCTGGCCTTTATGCCAGGATCCGTCTATTTCCTGATATTCATCAAAAACTCTATTCTTATCGCACGACAAGAATAATACCGATAGTAATCCTACAACTAAAAAATTATTTTTTCGGAGCATTTTTTTCTTTTGAAGAATTATTATTTGAAGAATTGTTAGGTTTACGTTTTTTAGTAGGTCTTTTCTTTTTCTTAGGTTGATCAAAACGTGTTAAACTGTCTTGTCCAACTACATTCTGGAAGTTATTCTCTGCCGCTTCTTCTGTGATTTCAATAGCAAAATCTTCGATCGCAGCAACTTTCTTTTTCTGTTTGTTGATCGCGATAATTTCTTTTACCTGTTCGATTGGTAATACATGCCAGTGTGCAAAATCATTCGTATACGCAAACCACATTAAACCTTTAAAAATGTCCAGTTTCTGACAAACGGCATCGCCTTTTTCGGTATATAATTTGGTTTCCATCTCCGGAAAATCTTTTAAAGCATCCAGATACGTATCCAATTCGTAGTTTAAACAGCATTTTAGTTTTCCGCATTGCCCGGCCAGCTTTTGCGGGTTTAATGACAATTGCTGGTAACGCGCTGCCGCAGTATTCACACTTCTAAAATCGGTTAACCAGGTTGAACAACACAATTCGCGTCCGCAAGAACCTACACCACCCAATCGGGCTGCTTCCTGACGGAATCCCACCTGTTTCATTTCGATACGGGTGTTAAATTCTTTTGCGAAATCTTTAATCAGTTGTCGGAAATCGACTCTGTCGTTTGCGGTATAATAAAAGGTCGCTTTGGAAGCGTCTCCCTGGAATTCGATATCGGAAATTTTCATTTCCAGGTTTAATTTGATTGCAATCTCACGAGCGCGAACTTTCATCGGCTCTTCCTTATCGCGGGCTTCAATCCAGATATCAATATCTTTTTGTGTTGCCTTGCGGTAAATCTTGGCTACTTCGCCTTCGGGATCCACATTCTTTTTCTTCATCTGGATCTTAACCAATTCTCCCGTAAGGGTTACAATTCCCACATCATGTCCCGGTGAAGCATCGGTAGCGACAATATCGCCAATACTTAAGGTTAATTTTTCCGCATTTCTAAAAAATTCTTTTCTCCCGTTTTTAAAACGAACCTCAACACAGTTGAACGGTTCCTGGCCTCCGGGCAGGCTCATGTTGGATAACCAGTCGAAAACCGTTAGTTTATTACAACTGTCGGTACCACAGGTTCCATTATTTTTACATCCCCTAGGAGTTCCGTCTTTGGCGCTCCCGGTGGAACAGTTTGTACATGCCATATGCTTTGAATATATATAGATCGTGACCGTGTCACTACTTGTTCGTAAAATGTTTTTGTGTGTAAAGATACTATTTTTTAGCATCATTCATATACCGTTCCCGGTGACGACCTCCAAATTATGAAAAAATTAAAAGCCTGTTACATTTTTTATAACGTAACAGGCTTTTTATAAAGTAATTCGGTCTTTAGATTTCTTTTACCGTGATGATGTTTACCGGGCAGGCTTTGGCGGCCAGTTCACAGTTTTCGGCTATCGTATGATCAGGCGATTTTAAGGTGTGAAATCCTTTGGTATCGACCGCTTTTAGTAGCACCGTTTTTCCGTCTTTTTTCGACATCTGAAACTGACCCGGTGCCATTTCGACGCAGTAATTACAACCGATGCATTTGTTCCGCTGTAAGGTTACGATTACCATCAATCAGGCTTCTACAATTTTATACAGTTTATCGGACAAACGGATACGGAACGGTAGTTTAATCGTGCAGCTATCGCCACGAGTGGCTTTATCGGTTGCCGTATCATTGACAAACATTTCTTCAATGACCATTTCCTGCGCTCCAGTGCTTGGCCCGGTAATTAATACCGTATCTCCTTTTTTAATATCGTAGGCTTCAATTTTAAATTCACCAATACCGGATTTTTGATAAAAATGCATGCCTTTTCCAACATATACTTTTTTCTGTGTCGCGTTCGATCCCGGATTATCACTCCATTCGCCCAGTTTCTGACCTAAATAATAACCCGACCAGAAACCGCGGTTATAAACCGTATTTAATGCTTCCATCCATTCGGCAACTTTTTCTTTGGAATAGGTTTTGTCGTAATATGCATCTATCGCTTCCCGATAGGTTTTGATCACGGTTGCCACATATTCCGGCGCACGACCACGACCTTCAATTTTTAACACCTGGATTCCGGAGTCAATTACCTGATCCAGGAAATCGATCGTACATAAATCTTTAGGCGACATCATGTATTCGTTATCGATTTCGATCTCAAATCCGGATTCCTGATCGATAACCGTGTATTTTTTCCGGCAGTTTTGTTTACACGCACCGCGATTGGCCGAGGAGTTATGCGAATGCAGACTCAGGTAACATTTACCCGATACCGCCATACATAACGCTCCGTGACCGAATATTTCAATTTCAACCAAATTCCCGGATGGGCCTTTGATTTGTTCTTTTTCAATTTGCTCGGTGATTTTTTTAACCTGACGTAAACTCAATTCGCGGGACAATACCATAGTATCGGCAAAAAGGCTGTAGAATTTTACCGTTTCGATATTGGTTACATTCAACTGTGTTGAAATATGCACTTCGATTCCCAGCGTTCGGGCCGAGGCAATTACCGCCTGATCGGAGGCAATCACTGCTGTTATATTCGCCTCTTTGGCTTTTGTGAGCAATGTTTTTACAACCGACAAATCGTGATCGTATATAATAGTGTTAAGCGTCAGATAAGTTCTAACGTTTTTGGCTTCGCAACGCCGGGCGATTTCCGGCAGGTCATCGATGGTAAAATTCACCGTAGACCGGGCGCGCATATTTAATTGTTCGACACCAAAATACACCGAATCGGCACCATTATCCAACGCAGCCTGAAGCGACTCAAAGTTCCCTGCGGGAGCCATGAGTTCAATTTTTCCAGAGATTGTCATCGCTATTTATTCGGTGATTTTAAACAATTTATCCGACAAACGAATGCGGAACGGCAAGGCAAAAGTCACTTTGTCACCTTTAACCGCTTTTTCGGAAGCGGCTCCGTTAACCTGCATTTTTTCTACGGTTACTTTTTGTTCCCCGGTGGTTGGACCAACGATCAGGATGGCATCTCCAAGGTTCAATTCTCCGTTTTCGATTGTAAATTGTCCCACCTGTGCTTTCGGGTAGTAATGTTCGCCTTTTCCGATCAATACTTTTTTTACCGCGATACGCTGGCGGATTGATCTTGGTTTTTCCGCAACGGCAACAGCTAATGGTTGTTCGGCAGAAGTTTCCGATTTTTTAAATTTCAGGGCATCCGATTTTCCTTTTTTGAAAATCATATTTCCGTTTTTGATACCGCGACGTAACTGCACCTGCTCTACCAACGTCATATGTGTAATTTCCTGACATTCGGACGAACAACAGTTTTCCATCGCCGCTTTACAGTCGTCACACTGAATAAATAACAGGTGACAACCTTCGTTCGCACAATTGGTATGATTGTCGCATGGTTTTCCGCACTGATGACACTGCGAAATAATATCATCCGTAATACGTTCGCCTAAACGATGGTCAAATACGAAATTTTTACCGATAAACTTACTTTCCAGTCCTTCTGCTTTTACCTGACGTGTATATTCAATAATTCCACCTTCCAGCTGGTATACGTTTTTAAACCCTTTGTGTCTGAAAAAAGCACTCGCTTTTTCACAACGGATACCACCGGTACAGTACATCAAAAGATTTTTATCTTCTTTATGATTGGAAAGTTGTTCTTCTATAATAGGTAAGGACTCTCTAAACGTATCTACGTCGGGCGTAATGGCTCCAACAAAATGTCCGATTTCACTTTCGTAGTGATTTCTAAAATCCACTACAATAGTGTTCGGATCTTCCAACATTGCATTAAAATCAGCTGCTTTTAAATGTATACCTTTATTCGTCACATCGAAAGTACTGTCGTCCAAACCATCGGCAACGATTTTGTGACGCACTTTGATCGTCAATTTCAAAAACGAGTGATCATCATGCTCTACCGCTACATTCAAACGAATGCCTTTCATAAAATCGTAGGCTTCGATGGTATCTTTAAGTTCATAAAAATGATCGGCAGGAACCGACAACTGGGCATTAATCCCTTCGGTTGCTACGTAAATACGTCCTAAAACACCTAACGGGTTCCAGGCTAAAAATAAATCGTCTCTGAATTTTTTCGGATCTTCGATGTGTGCATACGCATAGAAAGACAAAGTAAGTCTTTGCTGGCCCGCTTCGTCGATAAGCTGAGCTCTTTCTTCTGCGCTTAAAGTGTTATACAGTTGCATGCTATAAACGTTTAAGTGAGATATTATGTTTGGGACTCTAATTGGAAGAATCCGCGGCAAAGATACAAAAATCATCCGGGAAACAAAATGCCCTTTTTATTTTCCATTCCATTCGTTTTCAGCAGTATTAAAACTGCTTTACCCTTTTCCCGCCCTATTCTGCAACAGATTTCCCGATGTTGATAACATCCTGTTTGAAACTTAAAAAAAAGCACTATTTTTACAGAAAATAAAAGCCAATTTTTAAGACAAAGAAAGATGAGTGCAGATAAAGAAGCGAAGTTAAAAGCGTTACAATTAACGCTGGACAAACTAGATAAAACCTACGGAAAAGGAACCGTAATGAAACTTGGAGACAGTGCTGTAGAAGAAGTGGAAGCTATTCCTTCCGGTTCTCTTGGAGTTGACCTGGCTTTGGGTGTAAACGGATATCCGCGTGGTAGAATAATTGAAATTTACGGACCGGAATCGTCGGGTAAAACAACCTTAACCCTTCACGCTATTGCCGAAGCGCAAAAAGCCGGAGGTATTGCTGCTTTTATCGATGCGGAACACGCTTTCGACCGTTTTTATGCGCAAAAACTGGGGATTGATATCGACAACCTGATCATTTCACAACCGGACAACGGGGAACAGGCTTTGGAAATTGCCGAAAACCTGATCCGTTCCGGAGCGATCGACATTGTAGTTATTGACTCGGTGGCGGCTTTAACACCAAAAAGTGAGATCGAAGGCGAAATGGGTGATTCCAAAATGGGATTACACGCCCGTTTAATGTCACAGGCATTGCGAAAACTAACCGCTACGATCAGCAAAACAAACTGTACCGTTTTCTTTATTAACCAGTTGCGTGAGAAAATCGGAGTTATGTTCGGAAATCCGGAAACAACTACCGGTGGTAACGCCCTTAAATTCTACGCATCGGTGCGTTTGGACATTCGTAAATCGTCACAGATTAAAGATGGCGAACACGTAATCGGTAACCGTACGAAAGTGAAAGTCGTTAAAAATAAAGTTGCCCCTCCATTCCGTACGGCCGAATTCGACATTATGTATGGTGAAGGTGTTTCGAAAGTAGGTGAAATTTTAGATTTGGCCGTTGATTTCGAAATCATCAAAAAAAGCGGATCCTGGTTTAGCTATGGCGATACCAAATTAGGTCAGGGACGTGACGCTGTAAAATACCTTATTAAAGATAATCCGGAATTAATGGATGAATTAGAGCTTAAAATCAAAGATCTAATCAAACAACAGGAATCCTAAATAAAAAAACCCGAAAAAAATTTCGGGTTTTTTTATTTTATGACGCAACCTTTTTTATTTTCGTATATCTACCTATAAAGTGACAAAAGTAAAATACAAATGAAAAAGATACTGGCCCTGCTTTTTTGTGTTATTTTTCTTAGTGCATGCACTTCGGATTCTGAATTGAAAGACATTTCTTTTGAGTTGTTACCCGTTCAGGATGTTGAATTACCAAGCACTTTTAGAGCAGGCCAACAAACGGTAATTTATCTAAAATATAAACGACCTACTAACTGCTATTCATTTAATGGCATTTATTACGAGAAAAACGGCAACACGATTACAATGGCAGTTGATGCCCTAAGACAACACCTGAGTAACTGTGAAACCGTAAACGAGGATTCTTTTGAAGTGGACTATCCATTGTTCATTAAAACTTCGGGGATTCACGTGCTACGATTTTGGCAAGGAAAAAATGCCCAGGGCATAGATCAGTTCTTAGTCCGGGAGATTGATGTACAAGAATAAAATGTAATTCGTTTGAGTTTCGAGCAACTAATATACGAGTGTAGAAATAACGACCGCAAAGCCCAGGAACAGCTTTACAAGCTCCTGTCCCAAAAGCTTTATGCCGTCTGTATGAAGTATTCCCGTAATTATGCCGAAGCCGAAGACAATTTACAGGATGGTTTTATTTTACTGTTCAAAAAGATTGATCAGTATCAGTTTAAAGGTTCTTTTGAAGGTTGGGCAAAACGATTGATGATTAATAACATTCTACAGAAATACCGCAATCAGGGTGTTTATGAATTAGTGAATGATAATATTATTGATCAGAATCCGACGGTAGATTTTGACGATGAAGATGTCTCTTTGGATTATTTGATTTCCATAATTCAGGAATTACCGGATCGTTACCGATTGGTATTTAACCTTTATGTAATGGACGATTATTCCCATAAGGAGATTGCAGAAATGCTAAACATTACAATAGGAACCTCAAAATCAAATCTGGCCAGGGCCCGGATGATTTTAAAAGAAAAAATTGAAACACAACAACACAACAGAAAAGTAGTCACCTCGGTACAATGAGTGAAAGAAAAAACATAGATCGTCTTTTTCAGGAAAAGTTCAAAGATTTTGAAGCGATTCCTCCAAAAAACGCATGGGATAACATTTTATCCGAATTGGATGGCGAAAAGAAAAAACGCAGGTTTATCGCCCCATTCTGGCTAAAGCTTTCGGGAATAGCCGCTGTTTTTCTATTGGGGTTTTTAACGGCTACCTATTTTATTTCCAATCCGGGAACAGGTACTGTTACCAATACTCCAATGGTAAATTCGGGTAACGGACAAGACAATACTGGTACTACTTCTAAAAATACCAACAGTAGTATCAACGATAAAAACGGCATTGTAACCGATCCGGCAAATGCTGTTGTAACAAATGAAAATACTGTAAAAGGTAACCGTAACACTTCCGACTTTAATCCGGGAACTGAAGCGACTACCAAAAAACAACAGCAACAAAACGCTTATAAAAATTATAAAAAACACCGTAATACACATATCGCCGCTGTTAATGGACGTAAGAAATCCAATACAGAGTCAACCGATAAGTTATTTGCCGAGCGTAATTCGAACGAAGGCAATTCTAAAAACAACGGGCGTTTTAAACAATTTAATTTTAAGAAAAACAATACGATTGCCAATTATATCGTAATGCCTAAAAAAGACAGTTCCGAAATCGCTAAGATCGAAGAACAGGAAAATGCACTGGAAAAAGTTCAAAAAGAAAAATTCCTGGTTGCCGAAAAGAAAAAAATAAAAGACAAAGAATCCAAAATTTCACGTTGGTCGGTTATCGCTTTAACCACACCGGTTTTCTTTAGTTCTACTTCAAAAGGATCGCCAATTGACAATCAGTTTGCTTCCAACACGAAAGACTATGAAAATACGATGAGTTACGGATTAGGTGTACGCTATGAGTTAAACGACAAGCTTACGCTAAGAGCCGGTATCAACCGACTTGCTTTCGAATACAACACCGATAATATTGTGTATTACGAAAGTTCGAATGCGCGTTCTTTACAAAATGTAAACCAAACCAAAAACAATATTCAGATTCAGAATAAAGATTATAACAATTTAGCCACAGGACCCAACGGAGAAGTCATCGAAAAAATGAATTCCGGTTCCCTGACACAGCGAATGGGTTATGTCGAAGTTCCAATGGAGTTATCCTATAAATTAATCGACAAGAAATTTGGAGTCGCTTTAATTGGAGGTTTCAGTACTTTATTCCTGACTCAGAACAAGATTGATCTGGTATCACCGGAGTTGAATACGACTATAGGAGAAGCCAACAATCTGAATAATGTACACGTAAGCAGCAATATTGGTGTAGGTGTTAAATACCGCTTCGCAAAAGCATTCGAAGCCAATTTTGAACCTACCTTTAAATATCAACTGAACATGTTCAGTAATGATGCCGGAAATTTCAAACCGTATCTGTTTGGTTTGTACACCGGTGTTAGTTATAGATTTTAAGCTTTTAGTTAGTTAGCTTGAATTTTAGTTAAGTTGAAAAAGCACTCTTTTGGGTTAGAGTGCTTTTTTGTTTTTATACATTTCGAGTAATTCGCTTAGTATCGTTTCTCTTACTTTTTCTTTGATCTCTTTTTTATCATCCATTGTTTTTCCTGCCGTAGCAACCGGTTGGTGTATTTTGATTCGCATACGCCCCGGACTTCCGCTAAAAAACGTAAAGGAAAAGCGTTCTTTTACATCGCCAAATGTCATCGGTACAATTGGAATCTGATGTTCAATCGCCAGTCGGAAAGCACCATCTTTAAATTCATCCAACAGTACATTTTCGTTATCCGGTACACCGCCTTCCGGAAAAATACAGATACTCAATCCCTGCTCCAGACGTTTTTGCGCTCTTTTAAAAACTTCAAAACGGCTTTTGGAACTGCTTCTATCCACCAAAATACAGGTACGTTTATAGAAAAATCCGAAAATCGGAATTTTAACCAGCTCTTTTTTACCTACAAAAACAAACGGGTTGTCTTTAACCAACATCAACATCAGCATGATATCGATCATCGAGGTATGATTGGCAACCAACATATAACTCTTTCCTTTTTCCAGCTCCGCTTCCTTTTCCAACGTATAGCGGAATCCCATTCCGTAGAATATAATTTTAGCCCAGATCCGTGCCAGAACAAAAAACTGTGGATATGTTTTTTCCGATAGTATCGAAAGAAATAAAAAAGGGAATAATAAAATGATTGGCACCGTTACCAGTATATAAAACCAGATCCGCCAAAGAGTCCAAAAAAGGATTTTTACTATTTTCATTCGTCTTTTTAATTGTTTTTAATTATCAGGACCTTTTTGCCCTTTGTTTACAGTAATCAAAAGTAAGAATTCTCCAAAACTTTTTACTAAAACCGTTACCTTTGCGAAAAATAATTTAACAATGGCAAAAATCTTAACCGGTGTTCAAAGTACAGGAACACCACACTTAGGAAATTTACTCGGCGCTATTTTACCGGCTATTGAAATGGCCAACAAGCCCGAGAACGAATCTTTTCTTTTTATTGCCGACTTACATTCGGCTACACAGATAAAAGACGGGAAAACATTACGTGAAAACACCTATAGTGTTGCTGCAACCTGGCTTGCATGCGGTTTGGATATCAATAAAATTACGTTTTACCGCCAGTCGGATGTACCACAAACGGCAGAACTATCCTGGTATCTGAGCTGTTTTTTTCCGTACCAGCGACTAACGCTTGCGCATTCGTTTAAAGACAAAGCCGATCACCTAAGCGATGTTAACGCGGGATTATTTACCTATCCGATGTTAATGGCTGCCGATATTTTATTATACGATGCCGAATTTGTACCGGTTGGAAAAGATCAGTTACAACACCTGGAAATTACACGCGATGTTGCTTCCCGATTTAACCACCAAATGGGCGATACGTTTGTATTACCGGAAGCGAAAATCGAAGAACACATTATGATCATTCCGGGAACGGATGGCCAGAAAATGAGTAAGTCCCGAAATAATTTTATCAATATTTTCCTGGATGATAAAGCATTGCGCAAACAGGTTATGAGCATCGAAACGGATAGTACGCCGCTGGAAGCCCCTAAAAACCCGGATACGTGTAATACTTTTGCAATCTATAAATTACTGGCAACTCCGGAAGCGACCGAAGCAATGCGCACCAACTACCTTGGTGGTAACTATGGATACGGTCATGCCAAACAGGCACTTTTTGAACTGATCGTAGAAAAATTCAAAAAAGAACGGGAGCAGTATCATTACTATATGAACCATCTGGACGAAGTAGACGCGTTGTTGCAAAAAGGTGCCGAAAAAGCCGGCACAATTGCCAATGGCGTTCTGAAACGAGTTCGTGAAAAATTAGGATATTTATAAAAAGCAGAGAGGAACATTCCTCTCTGTTTTGTTTTACAGTATTTCGAATAATTTTCCCGGTAACGGACGGATAACTCCCTTTAGTTCCATCTGCAATAATAACGACGACACTTTATGAACCGGAAACGCACAGTTGCGTGCAATCAGGTCGAGTAGTTCCCTTCCATTTTGTGATAGAAAATCGTATATGCGTTGTTCGTCCGGTTCCAATTCTACAAAAAGTTGTCGCTGTACTGCTTTTTCAGCAACCTTTTCAACATCCCAGTTAAGCATATAAACCAGATCGGCTGCTTCTGTTAGTATATGCGCCCGTTGCGTTTTTAAAAGCGTATGACATCCGGCACTAAATACATCGGTAGTTCTTCCCGGAACAGCAAACACATCCCGATTATAACTGTCGGCCATATAGGCCGTGATTAACGCGCCACCTTTTTCGGCACTTTCGATCACGATGGTTGCTTCCGATATACCCGCTATAATCCGATTTCTTCGGATAAAATGTTCCCGCTCGGGTTTGGTATCACTCCAAAACTCTGTTATAAAGCCACCATTTTCCATAATCGGATGCTGAAACCGGGAATGAGTAGCCGGATACATCCGGTTTAAACCATGCGCCAACACGGCAACTGTTTGCAGTTTGTTTTCCACCGCTTCCCTATGTGCCGTTATATCAGTTCCATAGGCGAATCCACTAATTATTACCGGATTCCACGGTGCTAAATCGGCAATTAACTTCCGACAAAAAGCAATTCCATGACTGGTAATTTGTCGCGTTCCTACAATGCTGATTATTTTTGACCGTTCCAATCGGATGTTTCCTTTTGAGAATAACAGTACCGGGCCGTCATTGCAATATTTCAAATGACCGGGATAGCTGTCTTCTTTAAAAAAAGCCACCCGGATGTTGTGTTCCCGGATAAATTTGAGTTCCGTTTCTGCAGCGCGAAAAACCGACTTATCCCGAAGTTTATTACAAAGTATTGTACCAATTCCTTCTATCGCCAGCAATTCTCCCGATCGGGCACGGAATATTTTTTCGGCTTCTCCAAAGTGATTTAGCAATCTTTTTGCAATCACATCCCGTATTCCCGCTACTTTTAAAAGTGCTAATGTGTAAAACAATTCCGTATCTTTCATGGCGTATAATCGAATAAAGCAATTAGTAAGTTACTCCTTTAGAATCATATTTTCAAATTGTCCCTTTAAACGGGCAAATTCTGACCTTTATCCGGTCGTATTTAGCCTTAATCCCGAACAGGCTCCAAACAAATAACTAACAGCCAATGGTTTACAACTATATTTCAATTGTTAATAAAATTTGTTGATAAAATTTGGGATTCACTATTGAATATCTAATTTTGTAGATATGAAGATAGAAAACTACATCTCGGCTTTGTTATATCGTTATCAATGTGTTACCGTTCCAGGGTTTGGCGCATTTTTAACCGAAATTCAATCGGCACAACTGAATGGAAGTACGAACACATTCTATCCCCCTAAAAAGTTGGTGTCTTTTAATCCGCATTTGAAAAACAACGACGGATTGTTGGCCAATCATATTTCACTACAGGAAAACATGCCGTATGAAGACGCAGTACGTGCTATCCAACACGAAGTAGGGACATGGATTGAAAAGCTACAACGTCGCGAAGCATTAGCGTTAAAAAACATCGGAGAAATAACCGTTAACACTGAGTTTAACTGGGTTTTCGAACCGGTGACTTCGGTAAATTACCTTTCGGATTCTTTCGGACTGACTTCAGTCGTGTCGCCTTCCATCAAACGGGAAGTATTAAAAGCGCAGGTTGAAGAACTGGAAGAAAAAGCGCCGATTATCTTTACACCGGAAAGAAAGAAAAATTATGCTTTCCTTAAATATGCTGCCGTTTTTGCCTTATCGCTAGGCGTTGGCGGTGCTACGTATAAATCGTATTACGATCAGCAAATCGAAAAAGAAAATATCCTTGTTAAAAAAAATGTACAGGAAAAAGTACAACACGAAATTCAACAGGCCACGTTCTTTATCGAAAGTCCACTACCTCCGGTAACATTAAACGTGAAAGACACACGAACAAAAGTGATCAAACCATATCATATTATGGCGGGTGCTTTTAGAAGTGAAGCCAATGCGGAACGTATTTTTAACGAATTAAAACGCTTGGGTTACGAACCGGTTCGTCTGGAAAAAAACACTTTCGGGCTTTATCCTGTTTTATACGGTAGCTTTACTTCCTATGCCGATGCACAGGAAAAATTACGAGAAATTCATAAACACCATAATAAAGAAGCCTGGGTGCTTATCAAAGAGCTTTAAAATTATCAAATCCTGAATTTTTCAGGATTTTTTTATGCTTCTATTGTTATATTTGCAAGAAAAAAAGATGCAAGAAAGATTTCCATCCGATTCTATCACTGTTTTGACCGATTTGGTATTACCTGGTGAAACCAATCCTTTAAATAATCTTTTTGGAGGTGAATTGTTGGCGCGTATGGATCGTGCGGCCAGTATTACAGCCAGAAGACACTCCAGACGTGTTTGCGTTACCGCTTCGGTAAATCACGTGGCCTTTAACCGGGCAATTCCGTTGGGAAGTGTGGTTACGGTCGAAGCAAAAGTATCCCGTACTTTTAAGACTTCCATGGAAATTTTTATTGATGTATGGATCGAAGACCGCGAATCGGGTATTAAAAACAAAGCCAATGAAGCCATTTATACGTTTGTTGCTGTTGATGAAACCGGACGTCCTGTAGAAGTTCCGGCCATAGTGCCACAAACCGAAGAAGAGAAAAAACGCTTTGAAGCCGCATTGCGCCGCAAGCAGTTAAGTCTGGTTCTTGCCGGTAAAATGAAACCGCATGAAGCTACCGAATTAAAAGCCCTGTTTATGCAGGAATAAAAAAAATCCCCGATTATGAAATCGGGGATTTTTTTATTCCTTTTATCTTTTACACCCGACAGGTTTTGGAAACCTATCAGGTGTGGTATATCTATTACATATTGGCCAACCAGCTCTGTGGATTTAGCGTTGTGGTATTTTGGGAGATCAGGAATTTCAGAACCGCTCTACCGGATGAATTGGTATGGATCTCACCGATACTTTGTTTGATCGATACTTTATCTCCTTTTCCAACAAATACTTTACTTAAGTTCAGGTAAACCGTTACATAATCCCCGTGCTGGATAAATACCGCTCTGTTATTAGCCGAAATCACCTGTACCTGTAACACTTCTCCGCCAAAAACGGCTCTGGCATTGGTTCCCGGTTCGGTACTGATTTCCACACCACTGTTGTGAACGATCAGACTTTTATGAATCGGGTGCGGTTGATCACCAAAACCTAAGGATACAAATCCTTTTTCTACCGGCCATGGCAAACGTCCTTTATTCGCTCTGAAATTATCGGCTAAAGCTTTACCTTCCGGTGTCAGATAGAATTTTGTAGTCGATTCGGCTGCCGCTGGTGTTGCTTCAACTTTTTCTACTTTTTTACCAGCTGCTTTATTACGCGCTGCTAATGCTGCTGCCGCTTCCCTTGCTTTTCGGTTGGCTTCGGCAATCGCTTCACGGATTAAACGCTGAATCTGTCGGTCGATCGCTCTGGATTCTTCTTGTTTTTTCCGGATATCTCCAGCCAGTTTTTTCTGGTCTTTCTGGATTACTTTCATCAACTTTTCCTGTTCTTTTTTGTCGTCTTCCAGTTCGTGTTTTTCTTTTTCACTTTCGACAATCAGTTTTTCTTTAACCTTTTTCTTGGTTTCTAAAACAACGGTAGCATTCTGAAGTTGCAGGGTTTTATTTTTGATTTCCACCCCTTGCATTTTTCGGAAACTCGCATATTGTTTCATATACTGAATCCGTTTGTAGGCCTGTAAGAAGTTTTCTGAAGAAAGGACAAACATGATCCGACTTTGCTCCGAACGACTTTTGTAAGACTTAACAATCATCTTGGAATAATCCTCTTTTAAAACCGTCAGTTCCCGGCCAAGTTTATTAATCTCAAGTTGTTTTAAATAAATATCGTCTGTTAATAACCGCGTTTGTTTTTGCGTGGTATTGATTAATTTTTCGCTTAATTTGATTTTGGTGTTCTGCTGTGATATTTGTACCAATACCGATTTCTCCTTCTTTTTTTCGGTTTGAAGGAGTTTTTGTACTTCTCGGATTTCTTTCTGGATTTGCGCTTTTCGCTCCTCTAGCTGACGTTGTTTGTCTTCCGTCTGCGCCCAGGAAATTACGGATAGCAATAACAACAATATACTAAAGCGGATTTTGTACATTTTTTATATTTTTTTTCAAATTTAATCAATAATTATTTCTTCATAACCTTCCGGAATCGTATACGGAAAATTCAGTTTTTCGTCGAAACTAATACTGTTATAGCTTACTTCGATTTTAACTTTTCCTTTTTCGTAGGCATCGATGTTCATACTCAATGGCAACGTTGCCTTATCGTAGGATTTATAGGCCGGATAGTTTACTTCCAGCGAACGCAACGGATTTTGTTGCGAAACAATCTGATCTTTTAGCAGGAAATTAGCCCCTTCAAACAAAAATTCTTTGACAATATTGTTACCTTCTTTTGTTTTCAATTTGTACTTTTCCCCTTCGATCGAGACATTGTATTTTGTTTTTGTCAGGTCATCGATCGCTCTTCCCAACAGTAGGTTTTGCACTTTGTTAAAATCCAGATCGGTTCCCAGCCACTTACTTAATAAACGGTAATCCCCATCAAAATATTTCCCGTCTTTGCTGTAAAAACTTACTCTTTCGGGTGTGATCAATGCTTTGGCTACCGTGATCAATCCTAAAGCGCGAGCCGTTACCATAATGGTTTCATCTTTTTTAATCCGGATATCACAGTTTATCGACAAGGCTGTTTTTCCGTCGTCATAGCTTACCGTACTTCTGATACTGGCTGTCTGAAAATCGAGTTTATTGGCATAATGTCCCTGAATGATCTTCGAAACTTCCACTTTTTCGGATACGCCCTGTTCGGTCACAATGTTTTGTTTGGATTTACAGGATACCAACACTATCAGGGTTAGTACGATACTTATTCGCTTCATTATTTTTTCTGTTTTAACAATTGATCGGCTTTGATAAAGTAGCTTTCTTTTTTCTTTTCATCGCCCAAGCCGTGGTAGGCTTCCCCCATCTGAATATTCAGGTTGATTTCCAGGGCTCTGTCTTCTACCACAAAATCCATTCCTGTTTGTAATAACTCAAGGGCTTTTTTATAATTTTTTAATTGATTTTGCGCCATCCCAGCAAAAAAGTACAGCTTTGCATGCGTGGGGAATAAATCCAGATAGTCGGTTGCTTTTTTGTTAACCGCCTCATATTGTCCGGTATCGGTGTAGGCCTGCAACAACAATTCTATCGTGCCAATATCGTCGTTTTTACGGCTCAGACTTTTTTCAAAATAAGCAATCGCATCGGCATATTTCTTTTTTTCCAGAAAAAATGTTCCGATCTCTTTCGGTACGTTTACATTCGGATCTTCCGACAAATAATCGACTGCCTGTGCCAGCTCCTTTTTAAAGGAATTGGTGTTGTTCGAAAAGATCAGAAATTCGTTTAATACCCGATGCTTGATTTTAGTATCTATTTTTTTGCTTTTCAATACCATAAACATGGCATCGGCGGCTTTTTGCGGCTCTCTGTTATTCAGATGAAATTTAAAAAGACTTACCTGCGCCCAATCGGACGTAGGAATAGCTTTTTCGAGTTTTTTCGCCACCTCCTGTGCTTTGTCTTCCTGATTGCTTTCGGAATACAGATAGATCAGCTGGATATAGTTACTTTCCTCAGTCGGATTATTTTTAATAGCCTGTTCTAGGTTTTCTTTTTCCGGTTTTCGGAATTTGTTATCGCTTAGGATTTGCAGTTTGTACATTTCCAATGTCGCTGTTAATCCGGTGGTTGCATCCATTTCATTGATCAGCGCCAAAGCTTTATCAAATTGTTGGGTATACATATATAAAGACACCAGATCGTCCTGGAATTTTTTGTCGAAACTGATCAGTTTCTCTACAACCGGAATCGAACGGTTAAAGTCTTTGGTTTCATAATAGACGTCATACAAACCATTCCAATACCACCGTTGTTTCGGATCCAGATCAATGGCTTTTTGAAACGATTTTTCGGCTTCGGCATAGTTTTTCTGAGCGAGGAAATTTTTTCCCAGTTCATGGTGAATTACCGGATTTTCCGGTTGGGTTTTCAGACATTTATAAAGCGACTGTATGGCTTTATCATAATTTTCGATTCCTTTTTGTTTTAACGATTCGTAGAAATTATTCTGGAATTCGTCGTTTTCCAAAGCAATAGCATCCGGTTCCTGTTGTGCCGATACCACTACCGGAACACTCAGAAACCCGAGCAACGTAAAAATTATAAGCTGTCTATTTATTTTCATCCTATTCTAAAACGGAATAATCCCCAATACTGATACTGGTAAAATTACCATCGAACGACGCGTGATTTCCGATCATCGCATTGTCTAATGTTGCATTTTTAATGGTTGCATTGGTTTGTACCAAACTGTTTTTAATGGTACTGTTTTGCACGGTTGTTCCTTTGCCCAACGATACGTTTGGTCCTACCGTTGCGTTAATCAATACCACATCGTCCCCGATAAAACACGGTGGAATGATGGTTGAATTTTCATTTTTAATGGTCGCCGAAACCAGGTTTTCTCCGTCGTTATGTAAAAAGTTCAACATTCTGGAGTTGGTTTCCACGGTTACGTTTTTATTACCACAGTCCATCCATTCGTCTACCGTACCCGGAACGAACTTCAGTCCTTTTTGTTTCATATTTTCCAAACCGTCCGTTAGCTGGTATTCGCCACCTTTTACAACATTATTGTCCAGTAAATATTGTAGTTCGCTACGTAGGGTTTCACCGCTTTTAAAATAATAAATCCCGATGATCGCCAGATCGGAAACAAATTCTTTTGGTTTTTCCACAAAATCAACGATCTCATTTTTGTCGTTTAATTGCACCACACCAAAAGCACTCGGATCTGCTACCTGTTTTACCCAGATTACACTGTCGGCGGTAGTATCTAAAGTAAAGTCGGCTCTAAAAAGCGTATCGGCGTAGGCTACCACAATTGGTCCCGACATACTTTCTTTGGCACACATAATCGCATGTGCTGTTCCCAGCGGTTCATTCTGGTAATAAATCGTTCCTTTTGCACCTAATTTTTCAGCAATAGCGATTAATTCACCCGGAACTTTATCGCCAAAATCTTTATGAATAATGAATGCTATTTCTTCGATTTCCTGATTTAAAACTCCGGCAATATCTTCTACCAATCGGTGAACAATAGGTTTACCGGCAATCGGAATTAACGGTTTCGGTACCGTTAAAGTATGTGGTCTAAGTCGTGATCCACGACCCGCCATAGGGACAATTATCTTCATTTATTTTTATGTATTTTTAGGGGGCGATGGCTTGACAAACAAGCATCATTTATTTTATAACGGGTTTTTTCTTTTTATCGTTTATTTGACACCGGTACTTCCAAATCCGCCTTCACCTCTTACGGTTTCCGATAGTGTTTCCACCAACTCCCATTCGGCTCTTTCATGTTTGGCGATTACCAATTGTGCTACGCGTTCTCCGTTTTCAACAACAAACGGTTCATTGGATAAATTTACTAAAATAACACCTATTTCACCGCGATAATCAGCATCAACTGTTCCGGGGCTGTTAAGTACGGTGATACCTTTTTTAAAAGCCAGTCCGCTACGAGGGCGCACCTGTGCTTCGTATCCGATCGGTAATTCAATAAAAAGTCCGGTTTTAACCAAAGCTCTTTCCAGCGGATTTAAGGTTATCGGATCGGTAATATTGGCTCTCAGATCCATTCCGGCTGAGGCTAGTGTTTCATATTCGGGTAATGCGTGTTGTGATTTATTAATTATTTTTATGATCATTGTATATTTATTTGCTTTGCGAATTGTTTTTGCAATTGTCTTTAAAATTAGAAAAAATCAGGCAACTTTTTTCTTCATAATTCGTAATAACGTATCTTTTTCGTTTCGGTAGATAAAATATCCGAAGGCCAGAATCGCCAATACCCCAAAATAGTAATTGTGGAGTGCCGGAACATAAAAGGAAAGTCCGGCCAGAACTGACGAAACGATCAGATAGCCCAGGATTCTTTTTTTATCATAGGGTATCGGATAGTATTTATTCCCCATAAAATAGGAAATACTCATCATGGTTCCGTAAGCCGCCAGTGTTGCGATAGCCGATCCCATATAACTATAGGTCGGAATTAAAGCATAATTTAACACCAAGGTTACTACAGCACCAACGATGGAAATATAAGCGCCCACTTTTGTCCGGTCGATTAATTTGTACCAAACGGATAAACTGGTGTAAATCCCCAAAAAGAAATTTGCCAGGATAATAAGCGGTACCACTTTCATCGCTTCCCAATAACTACTGTTTGGAACCAGAACCTGTTTTAGGATATCGGCAAAAACGATAACACCCAATAAGATCATCGAACCAAAAATAACAAAGTATTTGGTCACAACCGCATAGGTTTGCGGTGCGTCTTTTTTGTCGGCATGATTAAAAAAGAACGGTTCGATTCCCAAGGTATAGGCCGTTCGGAACAACACCATAAAAAGACCGAGTTTATAACAGGCCGAATAAGCTCCTACTTCTGCTTTGGCAATATTTTGCGGCAATAGTTTACCCAACAGAATTTTATCGAAGTGTTCATTAATTCCAAATGCCAGTCCGGCGAATAATATCGGTAATCCATAGTCCATCATGTTTTTCCATAACGGGAAATTAAAATGCCATTTTAATCGGACATAATCCGGCAGGAATACCAACAGCGTCGCTAAACTCGCAATCAGATTGGCAATAAAGATATAACCTACCTGATAATCGTGAATATAAAAACTACTGATAAATCCGTCGGGATCGGCTTTGGCTATTTTTGGAAGGAATACTAAAAAGAAAACGTTTAGCCCTACGTTAATGGTAACGTTTGCTATTTTGATCACCGCATATTTAATAGGACGTTGAAAGGCTCTGAGCTTTGAAAACGGTATCACTACCAAAGCATCCAAAACCAGTATCCAGATGGCATAGGTTACAAACTGGGTTTCTACATCGGCCCATTCAGCCAATGTACTCCGGAACAATAATCCCATTGCCAGGAATAACATAGACGACCAGAATAATGAAATGGTAGTCGTTTCAATTACACTTTTTTTGTTTTCCTCTTTGTTGTAAAAACGGAAAAAAGCCGTTTCCATTCCATAGGAAAGGATAACATTAAAAAAGACCATCCAGGAAAGAACAATGGTTACATTTCCATAATCGCTCTTTGGCATCAGGTCCGTATGAAGGCGTACCAGTAAAAAGCTAAGCATTCGTGGCAGTACCGTTGCTACGCCGTAGATAAATGTTTGCTTGAATAGGTTTTTATATAATCCCAAAATATTTGCTTATAACGAATAACGAACAAAAATAGGCAATTCTTTTTGTTTATTGATGCTCCTGTTTTTCTATTCCCATCAGTATTTTGCACATAGGTCCAAAAGAATTCTAATATAGTTTTTTACATTTGATGTAAATAATTTAAAAATGGAAGCACCAAACTGTTATCTTGAATTTGATTTTCCAGATGAAACTACTTTTTACGATTTAAAAGCTGTTTTTAACAAATTCAAAGATGCTAGAGATAATGACTCTGAACTAGATGATCAATACTGGCTTGAAGCCTTTCCTGAATATGCCGCATCACAATTTTGGTTTTTGGATACCGATATAAAACCACTTAATGCAACTGTAGTAAGAACGGAAAATAGCTGGCATTTTTATTCGTTAGTGGAAGCACTATATAAAGATTATGAAATTGATTTTGTCGGTTTACGAAAACTTAGTCCGAATACAGGGATATTAGAGTATATGCCGTATTCGTATCCCTATGGAGGAACCGGAGGTTTTATTGCGCTTTTAAAATCCTTTGACTGTACTCCTACAATTGTTGATGATGGAACAGGGCTTTATAAAATTGCTTTTGATACTGACGGAACTTATAATTTTACGGATTTAAATGTTTAGTCTATAAATTCATAACTCGTAAAATATTAAAAACCGGAGACAACTCCGGTTTTTTTATGTTTTGTTTGGAACACCTTCTACACCTGACAGGTTTTGTAAACGGGTCAGGTGTAGAAGTATAAAGATATAAAAACAAAACCCCGGGAATCCGGGGTTTGTAGTGTTTTATTGGATATGTTTTTTTGAGATTTATATAAAACAAAAAA
>Ga0222427_100648_pt1 | contig 38848 bp, 38 predicted proteins | sample 2B20Ametagenome_FD_182890 | JGI IMG/M metagenome (GOLD analysis project Ga0222427, IMG submission 182890) | Enriched microbial communities from leaf-cutter ant dump, University of Wisconsin, Madison, United States - 2B20A (version 2) | ecosystem: Environmental > Terrestrial > Nest > Insects nest...
AGCTGCGGTACTGCGTGAGATGGGGCTGCCGGCCCCCTACGGAAAGAGCCGGCCGCTCCGGATCGCGGAGGTCGACCTGGACGACCCGGGGTTCGGCGAGGTCCTGGTGAAGATCAAGGTGGCGGGCTTGTGTCATTCGGACCTGTCGGTCATCAATGGCGACCGTCCACGCAGCCTGCCGATGGTGCTGGGGCACGAGTCCGCCGGCGAGGTGGCGGCGGTCGGCGCCGGGGTGGACGACCTGCGGCCCGGGGATCACGTCGTCACCGTCTTCGTGCCCAGCTGCGGGTGCTGCGCGCCGTGCATGTCCGGCCGTCCGGCACTGTGCGAGCCGGGCGCCCGGGCCAATACGCAAGGCGTCCTGCTGGGCGGCGCGCGGCGCCTGCATGCCGGGGCGCAGCCCCTGAACCATCACCTCGGAGTGTCGTGCTTCGCCGATTACGCCGTGATCTCCCGCCGCTCCCTGGTCAAGGTGCCTGCCGGCCTGTCCCACCGCGAGGCCGCCTTGTTCGGCTGCGCGGTGCTGACCGGCGCGGGCGCGGTCATCAATCGCGCCCGGATCAAGGCCGGCGACACCATCGCGATCGTCGGCCTGGGCGGTGTGGGGCTGAGCGCGCTGCTGGCCGCGGTGGCGGCGGGCGCCCGCCGGATCGTGGCGGTCGAGCTGGACGAAGACAAGCTGGCACTGGCGAGGACGCTGGGGGCCACGCACGCGGTCAATCCGAAATGCATCGGTACGGACGCGGAATGGCTGGAGGCCGCGGGCGGGCCCGTGGATTGCGGCTATGACACGGCGGGCGGCGTGCCGGCCTTCGGGACCGCGTACAAGCTCACGCGGCGCGGCGGCCTGACCCTCACGTCGGGCCTGCCGCACCCGAAGTCCGCCTTTGCGCTGCCCCTGTCCCAGCTGGTGGGCGAGGAGCGCGAAATCCGGGGCAGCTACCTGGGCTCCGGGGTGCCCGCGATCGACATCACGCGCTATGTCGATCTCTACCAGGCGGGCCGCCTGCCCGTCGACAAGCTGCTGGGCGAGGCCTTCACCCTGGAGCAGGTGAATGAAGGCTTCGACCACCTGGCGTCCGGCTCCGGACTGCGCGACTGCATCGTGATGGATCAGTAGGGGGCCGTCTTGCGGACCCGCGGGCGGGCGACGACCTGCTCGGCCAGCCCCTCGGGCTCGTCCTCGTCCTCCGAGAAGGCCGGCGCGGGGAAGTCTTCCTCGTCGAATGCGTGGTCTCCATCGGCATCCGCCCGGCCCGTGGGCCGCAGCCCGGCGAAATCCATCAAGGCCGGGTCCATGAGGTGCGATGGCACCACGTGCGACAGGGCGCGGAACACGTTCCACGTCCGGTTGGTGAAGTGCCGGTCCCATTCTTCCAGCATGCGGCCGATCTCCTTGCGCTTGAGATTTTCCTGGGAGCCGCACAGATTGCAGGGGATGATGGGGAACTCACGCAGCCTGGCGTAGGCGACCAGGTCTTTTTCGCGTACGTAGGCCAGGGGCCGGATGATGACGTGTTCGCCGTTGTCGGACACCAGCTTGGGCGGCATGGCCTTCATGCGCCCGCCGTAGAACAGGTTCAGGAAGAAGGTGGCCAGGATGTCGTTGCGGTGGTGGCCCAGGGCGATCTTGGTGGCGCCCAGTTCGCGGGCCACGCGATACAGGATGCCGCGGCGCAGGCGCGAGCACAGCGAACAGGTCGTCTTGCCTTCGGGCACCAGGCGCTTGACCACCGAATAGGTGTCCCGGGTCTCGATGTGGAACGGGATGCCGCGCGCGCCCAGGTAGTCGGGCAGCACGTGTTCGGGAAAGCCCGGCTGCTTCTGGTCGAGATTGACGGCGATGACGTCGAAATGGATGGGCGCGCGCTGGCGCAGCGTCAGCAGGATGTCCAGCAAGCCGTACGAGTCCTTGCCGCCCGACAGGCAGACCATGACGCGGTCGCCCTCCTCGATCATGCCGTAGTCGGCGATCGCCTTGCCGGTCTCGCGCAGCAGCCGCTTGACCAGTTTGTTCTCGCTGACGCTCGGGTGCCGGGCGGTCTCGCCGGTGCCGGCGGCGGGCGCCGCGGGGGAAGGGGTTTGGACGGATTCGGACATGGTGCGGGTCAGGCGGAAGGGGCGCGGCTGCGGCTTTGCTCGATGCAGACCGCGGCGCAGTCGTCGAAAGCCTGCGGCTTGCAGATGCGGATGCGGGCCCGCAGCACGGTGGGGAAATCCTTCAGGATGCGGGCGAGGCATCGGTCCACCAGGGTTTCCAGCAGGTCGGTGTGCGTGTCGCAGGCTTCGTGGATCAGGGCCTCGCGCAGCAGGCGGTAATCGAGGACGGTGCCGATGTCGGCGTCGTCCACCGGGCGGGATGCGTCCGTCTCGAATTCGGCATGGATGTGCAGGGGCTGGCGGGCCTGGCGCTCGTGATCCAGCATGCCGATGGAGGCCGAGACCCGCAGGTCCTCGAGCAGGATGCGGCGGGTGTTCATGACGGGGCCTTTTTTCCTTGGGCGGCGGACCGGCCGGCGCGCCGTTCCAGCCGGTGCTTCAGGGCGGCGGGCCGCCCCAGCCGGGCGCGGTAATGCCGCAGTTCGTCGCGCCGGAACACGTGCAGGGTGACGCGATCGCCGGGCTGGTATTGGTCCAGCGTGCGGTCCAGGCTGGCGGCGTCGGTGATCCGCAGTCCGTCGATCGCGATCAGCAGGTCGCCCGCCGACAGGCCCGCGCGATGCGCCGGGCCGTGTTCGTAGACGGTCGCCAGGCGCAGGCCGCCGGCGTCGGGCCGGGTGCGCACGTCCAGCGTGGGGCGGGGGTTTTCCGGGCCGGCGCTCAGGGCGATGCCGGCGCGGGCCAGGACGGGTTTCAGCGGAACGTCCTCGCAGCCCTCGACGTGGCGCGCGAGGAACCCCGAGACGTCCACCCCGGTGGCTTCCCGGATCAGGGCGGGCAGCGCGTCTTCGGGCACGCCCTTGGGCCGGCCCTGGAAGAAGCCCCGCCCGTAGCGGTCCCACAGCAGGCGCATCACGTCGTCCAGGCTGCGGGCGCCGCCCGACCGTTCGCGGATCTCGAGGTCCAGGCCCAGCGCGATCAGCGCGCCCTTGGTGTAGTAGCTGACCAGCGCATTGGGGGAGTTCTCGTCCTGCTTGTAGTAGCGGGTCCAGGCGTCGAAGGAGCTCTCGGCCACGGACTGCTTCAGCCGGCCGCCGCTGCGCAGCACTTGGTCGAGCGTGCGCGACAGCAGCTTGAAGTAGGCCGGTTCGTCGATGACGCCGGCGCGCAGCAGCATCAGGTCGTCGTAGTACGAGGTGAAGCCCTCGAAGACCCAGAGCAGCCGGGTGTGGTTCGGGCGACGCAGGTCGTAGGGGGCGAAGGCGGCCGGCTTGATCCGCTTGACGTTCCAGGTGTGGAAATATTCGTGGCTCAGCAGGCCCAGGAAGGTTTCGTAGCCTTCGGGGGCGGCATCCCGGCCGCGCACGGGCAGGTCGCGCCGGCTGATCATGAGGGCGGTCGAGGCGCGGTGTTCCAGGCCGCCGTAGCCGTCGCCCGTGATCGTGGTCAGGAACACGTAGCGTTCGGCGCTGTCGAGAAAGGGCGCACGGGCCGTCCGGGGCTCGAACAGCTCGATCTGGGCGGCGCAGATCTTGCGCGCGTCGGCCGCGATGCGCTCCAGGTCCAGGCGCGGGGCGAGGCCGGTGAACACCAGCTCGTGCACGGCGCCGTGCGCCTCGAAGGTGATGGACTGCGGCGTGCCGATCTCGACCGGATGGTCGATCAGCGCATCGTAGTCGGGGGCGCGATAGCAGCCGAAACCGTGCGGCGCCGCGCAGTCCGGCCGGCCTGTCGCGCGGGGCAGGCTGGTGTGGACCCGCCACCCCGTGGCGTGGTCCGGGGGGCACAGTTCGACCAGGCAGGGCGCCGACTCCTGCCCGGCCGCGGCGAGGAACACGCTGCAGCCATTGAAGAAGGCATGGCTTTCGTCGAAATGCGCCCCGCGCACGGACAGGTCCCAGGCATAGACCGTATAGTCGATGGTCAGGGGGCCGTCGGCCGGCGCACACTGCCAGGTGTGGCTGTCGGTCTTGCGGGTCTCGACGGCGCCGCCGGCGCCATGGGCCTGCAGAGTTTCGATCTGTCGGGCAAAATCACGGATCAGGTAGCTGCCGGGGATCCAGGCGGGCAGGCGCAGGGTCTGGCCGGCGGGATCGGGCTGCGCGATGGTCAGCCGGATGGCATAGCGATGGCCTGCCGGGTCGGCCAGCTGCACCCGGTAGCGGATCAGTTCGTCTTTCATTCCGATAGTTTACTTTGGAGGCAACATGAGCGAAGCATTGGTCAAGGTGGAAGTGCGCGGCCGGGTGGGTCTGCTGACCCTGAACCGTCCCCAGGTGCTCAATGCGCTGAGCAACGAGGTCATCGACGAGCTGTCGGCGGCCGTGCGGGCATTCGAGGCCGACGACGGCATCGGCGCCATGGTGCTGACGGGCAGCGAAAAGGCCTTTGCCGCCGGGGCGGACATCGGCGCCATGTCAGGCTGGTCCTACATGGACGTCTACAAGTCGGACTACCTGGGAGGCAACTGGGATGCCCTGCGGCGCGCGCGCAAGCCGATCATCGCGGCCGTGTCGGGCTATGCGCTGGGCGGCGGCTGCGAGCTCGCCATGCTGTGCGACTTCATCATCGCCGCCGAGAACGCCAAATTCGGCCAGCCGGAGATCAAGCTCGGGGTGATCCCCGGCTATGGCGGCACGCAGCGCCTGCCGCGCGCCGTGGGCAAGGCCAAGGCCATGGACCTGGTCCTCACCGCCCGCATGATGGACGTGAACGAGGCCGAGCGGGCCGGGCTGGTCGCGCGCATCGTGCCGGTGGAACGCCTGCTGGACGAGGCCATCGAGGCCGCCACGGTGATCGCCTCCATGCCGCTGCCGGCCGTGATGATGGCCAAGGAATGCGTCAATCGCGCCTTCGAGGCCACGCTGGACGAATCGCTGCTGTTCGAGCGACGCAACTTCCACGCCCTGTTTTCGACCGAGGACCAGAAGGAAGGCATGAAGGCTTTCGTGGAAAAGCGCAAGCCCGAGTTCAAGCACCGCTGAGGGTCGGGGGCGTTCAGGCCGCGGAGGGCTCGGCGCCCGGGTTGTGCGGATCGTGCCAGCCCAGCGTCGCTCCGCGGGACACGGCCGCGTAGACGGCCGCGTTGCGGCTGTTGACCGACAGGCGCTGGTACAGCGCCTCGGTGTGCGTCTTGGTCGTGGCGACCGAGATGTTCAATTCCCGGCTGATCTTCTTGATCGGATACCCCCGGGCCAGCAGCACCAGCACTTCGTATTGGCGGGGCGTCAGCCGCAACAGGTCGGCCTCGCGGCTGACGAGTTCCGAGCTCAGCGCCCGGATTCCGGGCGGCGCGCCGCCGTTTTGCGCCAGGCCGGGGCCGCTGGAATCCATCAGGCCCTCGTGGCTGGGGTCCGGTGCGTGCAGCAGGTTGTCCGGCTGGTTCTCGGCGGCGTGGCCGACACAGGGGATCCCGTGCTGGTCATACCAGCGCCGCTTCGGCGGCAGATTGTCCTCGGCCTGCGGGTCGCCGGCCGGATGGACCATGTCGGGATGCGGAAAGCACTTTCCGCCGGCCAGCACCAGCATGACCGAGGTCTTCAGGACGTCCTGCGAGGAATACTTGGAGATGTAGCCGGCCAGGTTCGATGGCAGGTTCAGCAACGAGTAGGGCAGGTAATGCGTGTCCGACAGCAGCAGCAGGCGGCGGGGAACGTAGCCCTGCTGGGCCGCCATGACCAGCTCGATCATCCGGTCGTAGGCATCCGGCACCGACAGCAGCATGAGGTCCGGACTGGCGTGCTGCGCCTTGCCGTTGAAGAGCTGCTGGTAGTCGATGCCGGAGCAGCTCAGGGCGCAGCCCAGCGACTGCAGCAATTTCAGGATGCCGAGCCGCAACAGCGTGTTCGGCTCGACTACGGTGACGGTCGCCATCGTGATTCCCCTTTTGTCAGACGGTTGCAGCCCAAGGATCGTGGCGCTTCTGCATTGTTTATCTCGCGGTAGGCTTTTGCAATCGCTTTAACCGCGCGTGACGCATGTTTCAGTCTGTGAGACATTCGAGTCCCCGGAAGGCCGCTGGCCGCATCATCGGACCAGTTGCACGACGTTGCCGCACACTTCCTCGTCGGGCATGAAATCGATGCGGTGGATCAGGCCCTCATCGGTATGGTGGATGGACAGGACGCGCCCGGTATGCAGCAGCTCGATCTGCATCGGGCTGATCCCGAAGCTCAGTGCCAGCGTCTCCGGCCGCAGACCCGATATGGGCTTGCGGCGGGCCAGGCGCCCGAAGCGCAGGGCGTTGTAATGCGCCCACGCGGACAGCGCCAGCGTGATGCAGACGACCACGGCGAGGTAGGCCAGCATCAGCCGGACGTCGGGCAGCAGGCCGGCCAGGACGGGGGAAGCGAGGCCGGAGAACCGCGTCTCCGCCAGGATGCCGATCCCCGCCGCGAACAGGTAGCAGAATGCCAGCCACGCCAGCGCGGTCAGCAGGAAGTCGAAGGTACGGGCGGCCCGGGAACGGGAAGTTTGCAGGATCATCATGATGTGGGTGCCTTGATGCCGCGGTCGGGACTTTCCCAGCGGGCGCGGCGGCGGCGCCCAAGCATGACCTTGGGAAAGCTGAAAAGCGTGGTCAGCAGATTGATCATCCAGTAGACCAGGGGATACCAGATCACCCAGTACAGTGCGCGGGGCAGGCCGCGCTCGTAGCGGTGATCGATGAAGATGCTGGCGCAGAACTGCAGCAGACAGGCGAGGGCCAGCGCCATGCCGGTGAAGGCGGGCGGCGTCAATGTTTCCACGTGGATGCCCGGGGGCAGGTCCACGAACGTTCCGAGCGCCCACAGGATGATCGACAGCGCCAGGGAAAACGCCCAGAGCGCGGACAGGCAGTATTCCAGCACCATGGGCCACAGGCGCCGGTGGTGCCAGGACCAGATGTTCGGGACGTTCTTCAGGAAGACCTCGGCGCCCCCCTGGGCCCAGCGCAGCCGTTGCCGCCACAGGCCGCGCAGGGTCTCGGGCATCAGGATCCAGCACAGGGCGCGCGGCTCGAAGAAAATGGACCAGTGGTCGCGCTGCAGCTTCCAGCTGATGTCGATGTCCTCCGTGACCATGTCCAGGCTCCAGTAGCCGACCCGGTCCAGCGCGCTGCGCCGGAAGGCGGCCACCACGCCGGACACCGTGAAGACCTGTCCGTAGACGCGCTGGGTGCGCTTGATCAGCCCAACGATCGACGAGAATTCCCCCACCTGGATCCGGCCGATCAAGGTCGAGCGGGTGCGGATGCGCGGGTTGCCGGTGACGGCGCCCACCCGCGGGCGGCTGATCAGGGGTTCGACCAGGTAGGCCGCGGCGTCGCGGTCGAGGACGGCGTCCCCGTCGATGCAGACCAGGTAGTCGCTGCGGGCCGCCATGGCGCCCATGCGCAGGGCCATGGCCTTGCCCTGGTTCTGTGCCAGGTGGATGACGCGCAGCCGTTCGTGGATCTTCGCCAGCCGGTCCAGCATGGCGCCCGTGCCGTCGGTGGATCCGTCGTTGATGGCGATGACCTCCACGTTCAGGTAGCGCTGGTCGAGCGCCGCGAGGATCGTGTCCGTGCCGTGCTCGACTTCGTTGTGGCAGGGGACCAGGATGGAAATGAGCGGATCTTCCGGCAGCGCGGGCGCGGCCGTGTCCGGCCCCCAGGGCCAGTGCCGTTCCCAGTGCAGCCAGTAGTAGAGCGCGCCGAAAGTCCAGAGCCCCGACATGAACAGCGGGTAGAAGAACACGAAATCCAGGATCAGGTCGCCGGTCCACAGCAGGACCGCTCCGCAGGGGACGCCCAGGACCAGGCACAGGATCAGCAGGGCAAGCAGTCGGTCGGTCATGGCGGGTTCCGTTCAGCGGTAGGGGTACCAGGCGTTGGACAGGGCGGGCCGGACGAGATCCAGCTTTGGCTGGTTTCGGGCGAAGTCGTCCGGGTAATAGCCGAAGTTCCGCACGCCGTCGCGCTGCAGGCGTTCCATCCAGTCCGCCAGCGTCCTGCCGTCCACCGCGGGCTGGCCCGGCTTGCTCCAGTCGCGGCCCTGGAGTTCGAACACGGTGCGCGACAGGGCGTCGGGATGCTGCCTGACCGCCGCCACCAGGCGGTCGAGCCAGGCGTCCGCCCCTGCCGCCGGGATGCCTTCCATGAGGGGCATGGCCATGGGAACCGTCCAGTCGTAGGCCTGCAGGAAGTCGTTCAGGTTCTGGGCGTACCAGGCCTCGCTGGCGGGATTCAGGACCGGCTCGGCGTACAAGTTGCGCGCGGTCTTCACCTGCGGCCCGCGGATGGCGCGGACGTGCTGGGCCAGGACGCCGGTGAAGTCGATGAGCGCCCGGCTCTTGAACCGGGTCCAGCGGTGCATGGTGTCCGGGTCGGCGCGCAGCGCGGAAATCGAGCCCGGCAGGCCGGCCCGGCGGTAGGCGGCCAGTGCGGCGGGACTGGCATCCTCGAAATCGCCCAGCAGCGCATCGTCATGGAACAGGATGCCGTCGATCGGCGCGCTGCGGGCCATGTCCTCGTAGAGGCCGATGATGGCGGCCCGCGCCCGGGGGTCGAAAGGAGAGAGCCGCCGGTACTGGCCGGCGGCCGGCGCCGGCGCGGCATCCGGCCGGTCCGGATCCCAGGCGGCGACCCGGTCGATGTCCGCGGGCAGCGCAAAGCTCAGGACCGGCATCCAGGCATAGACCCGCACGTGGGCGCGGGTCTGCAGCTGCCATACCACGCGGTTGAACAGATCGTCGCGCATGGGCAGCCAGCGGTTCGGAAAATACGTCGAAAGCGTCAGGCCGTCGCCCTCGGGGTCGGCGCAGGCCTGCAGGAAGACCGTGCTGATCTGCAGGTCGGCCATCCTTTGCACCAGGGCGCCCAGGTTCCTGTCCGTCTGCGCGGGATCGGGGTCGTACACATAGTCCAGGTCCACCTGCGCCACCCGGAACGGGCCCCGGGATTCGACGCCGAGCACGGCGCGGGCGAACTGGGCCATGTTGGGAGAGTTCGACACCAGCATCCGGGGCATGGACATCGGGCGGTCGGGACTGCCCAGCCCATCGTCCAGCGTCAGGGCCATCCGGTAGCCTTGCCGGCGCAGGATGTCCAGGGCCTCGCCGTTTGCGGCCCCGTAGGGCCAGACCCAGACGCGCGGCGCCTTGCCGGTGGCCTGGCGGATCTTGCCGCTGATCCGGCGGACGTCTTCCGTGATGCGGGCCCGGTACGCCGCGTCCGACTCGTAGGCATGGGTTCGCGGGTCGTAGCGGCGCGTCGTGGCGGCGGGCTCTTCGTTGCCCTGGGGGTTGGCGAGGATGCCCTGGTGCAGGTCGTCGGTGTGCGCGCCGATCTCCACCAGGCCGGTGCGGGCGGCCTGCCTCACCTGGTCCCAGGTGGCAAAGCGGTCCCGCGGGACCTCGACCTTGCCGAACCGGACCGGCTGGTCGGCGGGGGTGTCGATCCAGCGCCCGACCGGCGCCCAGACGGCCGGCCATTTCATCGCCTTCAGGACCGGCAGCACGCGCGTGTAGAAGCTGCTGTAGCCATCGTCGAAGCTCAGCAGCACCGCCTTGGGGGGCAGCGGCGCGCCGCCGCTGCCGGCCGCCAGGATGCGGTCGACCGACACGGCCTGATAGCCGTTGTCCCGCAGCCATTGCAGCTGGGCGACGAGCAGGTCGGTGCGCACCGCGAGGAATCGCTGGTCGGGGTCGTTGTCCTCGACGTCGTGGTAGGCCAGCGCCAGCACGTGGTTGGGCGGCCAGGGGCGGTCGGTGTCGGCGACCGGCCGGTCCGCTGGGGGCGTGAAGCGCGGAATGTCTTGGGCGCAGCCGGCCAGCAGCGAGAGACCGAAGGACAGCAGAAGCAGGCGCAGGACGGGCGGCATGGCATTTTCCTCAAAACCGGTAGGTCATGTCCACCATGACGTTGAATTCGCGTTCCCGCTGGCCGTCGTAGGGCCGCGAGGAGCCCGTGGCCATGAAGCCGATGTCCAGGACGTCGTTGTAGCGGTAGCGCTGCCCGTAGCCCACCGTGACGATGGCCCCGGTGCCGTGGTGCTGCTGGGCGTAGGCGCCCGCGCCCACCAGGAACTGCTGTTCCCACTGGGTTTCGTAGCGCTGGTACAGGACCTGCGTGACCCGCAAGGCCGGCAGCACGGTCAGGTCGGCCTCGGGATTGAAGTAGGGGGCGGTGTCGGCGCTGTTGCGGGACGCGGACAGGTCCAGCAGGGCGTCGACTTGCACGGTGGGGGTGGCATGCAGGCGCTGCCGGCCCGACAGGACGGCCTCCAGGCGGTTGTTGCCGTCGGAAAAGAACGAGGGCCGGACGGCCAGCGTCCATTCGCTGCGCTCGTCCGCGCGCCAGCGCACGGACACGTTCACGCTGTTGGAGACGATGTCCTGGTTGAGCGCGCGCAGCGGCGTGTCGCGCGACAGCAGTTCGGCGCCGGCGGCGATCTGCCAGTGGTCGTCCAGGTCCACGGCGGCCGACAGCGCGGCGCCCGTCCGGGTCCCGAAGCCGAAGCGGTTGCCCGAGACTTCGGCCTGGGCCGTCACGTCGCGGCTGCGCCATTCGACCCCGGCGCGGGCCCAGCCGTAGTGGCCATTGCCTTCCTCGAAGGAGCCCTCGGATTGGCCGGTGCCGGCGAACGCGCGCCAGTTGCCGTCGATGGGCGGCGAGTACAGCACCGTGTCGATGCTCCAGTCGCGGCTGCCCACCAGGGGGCTGCCGGTCGATCCGCCGCGGTTGGCGGTGACCCGCCACTCGGCCATGTTGTGCACCTGCCAGGCCCTGGCCAATCGCCGCACGGCCGGTTCGCCGGCTGCGCGTGCCACCACGTCGTCGTGCAGCAGTTCCGCCTGGCGCCATTCCTGCAGGGCCAGGGCGGTGTCGGCCTGCGCGGCCTCGACCTCGATCGACCGGGGCGCCTGGGTTTCGGCGACCTTCAGGTCCCGTTCGGCCTGCCGGGGCAGCTCGCGCGCGCGGCTCACCTGCGCGCGGGCGAGCCTCAGGCTGGTGTTGCCCGGCGCTTCCTCCACCATGCTGTCCAGGGCGGCCTGGGCCTCGATGGTCCGGCCTTCATACAGCTCGCCCAGTGCGCGCGTGAGCGACGCGTCCAGTTTTTCCGGATTGGGGCGGCGCTCCGGGTTGCCCTTGTCGTAAGTCCAGATGGGCAACTGGTCCACGACCGGATCCAGTTCGGTGTTCGCGGCGGATGCCCGGCCCGATTCCGTCAGGGCGTAGAACAGTCCCGTGCGGTCGGCCAGCCGGGCCGATACGTCACCGTCATCGGTGGAGGCCAGCGCCTGGCGAAACAGCGGGGCCGCCTTGTCGGGCCGGCGCAGCGCGAGGTAGGCCTCGGCCACGTCCCCCAGCACGTAGCTGGGGACCGGCGCGCCCTCGGCGCGCATGGATTCGTAGCGGGCCACGACCTCGCCCATGCGGCGGCGGGCATGCAGCGCCTGCAGACTGTCGGCCTGGATGCGCTGCACGTCGGCCTTGGCCGCCGGGCCGAGGGCCTGCCATGCCGGGATCAGGCGATCGTAGCGTGCCAGTGCCTGGTCGGCCAGTGCGAAGCGGGCCGATTCTCCCCGGGAGGCCGTCGAGGCGGCCCGCGTCAGCTGCGCGGCGGCGTCGGCCTGCAGGGCCCGCTCCTGGGCGGGCGTGACGAGGCCGGGGTGCTCCCGGGCGACCCGCAGGGCCTCCTGGGGCAGCTGCGCCTGCTGCAGCGCCTGGACGTAGGTGCGCGTCACGTATGGCGTGCGGGGCGCCAGGTCGTAGGCGCGGGACGCCTGTTCCAGTGCCGCATAGGGCTGGCCGGCCCGCTGGTACGCATAGCCCAGCGCCAGGTGGTCGTCGGCGCGTGCGGGCTGGCTGGAGATCCCTTGCTGGCCCCGCCGGATCGCTTCCGCGGTCCGCCCGGCATCGGCCAGCGTCATGATGTGGCCGTAGGCAAAGGACGGCTGCCCGGGGAAGCGGCGTTCCCCCTGCTCGTACAGCGCAATGGCTTGCGGCCACCGGCGGGCGTCCCGGTAACTGCGGGCGACCGTGTTCAGCGCCTGGGCGCGCAGATCGTCGGGGGACCCGGCCTGTTCGTAGGCGCGGATGGCGGATGCGCCGTCGCCGGCCCAGCCCGATATCAGGATGAAGTCGCCCAGCGCGCGGCGGTCCGCCGGCGTCTCCTGCAGCCGGTGCCGCAGCAGGATCAGGGCTGGCTGGTAATCCCCGGCGCGCGCCTGCCGGATGGCGGCATCGTAGTCCTGCGCAGGCCCGGCCGTGGCCAGGCAAGGCAGCGCCAGGGTCGCGCAGAAGGCCAGTGCGGCGGGCAGAGGGCGGGCGGCCATGGCGGTTTTCCGGTGGGTCACTGGGATGAAGCGGCGGGGCACGGGAACCGGTAGGTTCCCGCCGGATTGCCGTTGGCGAACAGGATCAGTTCGATGCTGCATTGATCCTGGGCGCCGACGGACAGGGAAAATCGGGTCAGGGCAGTGGGGCGATGGGCCTGCAGCCGCACGTCGCCGCTTTGCTGGATGGAGGACGAGCCGGAGCGGCCGTGCCGGGTGGCGCTCAACTGGTAGCGGAGGGTGCCGCCGTTGCGGCTTTGCACATAGGGGACGATCACGCTGGGCTGGGTACCCGGCAGCGTGTCCAGCCAGACTTGCAAGTTCATGTCCGCAGCTATCATGATGGTTTCTCCTCTTCCCGTGCCGCCGGACGCCCCGGGAGCCGCAGCAGGTGGCGGCGCCCCGGGGGCCGGCGGGTGTCGCCGGACAGCCGGCTTACCAGCCGGTCTGCGTGATGGTGCTGACGTTCATGTTGCCGTTTTGCACCGCCGAAGCATGCAGCCAGGACCCGGTCTGCGAAATGGTCGCCGCATTGTTGAAGCCGGCTTGATAGATCCTGGCTTCCTGGCCCCAGCCGTCCTTCTGGGTGATGGTGCCCACGTTCAGGTCGCCCTTCTGGGTGATGCGCGCTTCCGCGAAGGCGTTGTTTTCCTGGGTGCTGGTGGCCGTGTTGTTGAAGCCGGCCTGGTAGATCTTGATGTCCTGGTCGAAGCCGTCGCGCTGCTTGGCGTTGGCGACGTTCATGTTGCCTTCCTGCACCACCCGGGCGCGCGCGTGGGTGTCCTTCTGCTCCACGTTGGCCGTGTTGTTGAAGCCGGCCTGCCGGACCCACGCCTTGCCATGGACATGGGTCTGGGTGACCTTGCCGACGTTCATGTCGCCTTCCTGCCCGATGTACGCCGACGCGTCCGAGTTGTACGACTGGGTGATCGATGCGTCGTTGTTGAAGCCACTTTGGTTGGTGTTCCCCGTGCTGCCTGCGAATGCCGCCGATCCGGCAAAGGCCAGGGCAAGACCGGATGCCAGTACGCAAAGTTGGGTTTTCATGGTGATGCTCCTTTCGAGTCGATAAGACCTGTTGAGGGAAATACGCCGCCCGGCGGTCTTGGACCGGACTTTGCGGAACGACAGGCCCGGTGGGCCTATCGGAAGACGGTCAGTTTCAGGTGGTCGCCGAACTGCAGGACCGGCGCCGAGGATCCGGGCGTGGTCTGGCGCACCCAGGCCTGGTTCAGGTTGCCGAACTGGCCCACGGTGGAACTGGCGTTGTTCGTGTACTGCTCGATCACGGCCTGGTTGCCGATCCCCGCCTGGACGGCGATGGCGGTGTCGTTGCTGCCGGCCTGCGTGATCAGGGCCTGGTTGGCCGAGCCGTACTGGGCGGCGACGGCCAGGTTGCCGGCGCCTGCCTGGGTGATCGTGGCCACGTTGCCGTCGCCGTGCTGGTTGACGAACGCGGATGCGTGCGTCCCCCGCTGTTGGATCCGGCTGGTGTTCAATGCCCCCTGCTGGACCGAGCCGGCCCGCAGCGATGCGGACCCGAATTCCGCCGGGGGCAGTTCGGACAGCGCCGCGAGATCGGGGTTGGCGCAGTAGCCAGCCAGCGGCGCCGCGGCCAGCAGTCCGATGCCGCAGGCGGCCAGCATCCGGGCGATCCGCCGGTCCGCCGGAAGGGAGAGGAAAGTGTTCATGATCGTGGGCTCCTAGCCGTTGTTCTTCATGGCGGACGGTTCGTCCGGCTTGGCCGCGGAACGCGGCGTCACGGTGATGGCCTCGTCCTGCTCCGCCTTCAGATAGCGCTGGATCACGGGCGCGTTCCAGTCCGCGGGGTTTCGCAGGCGCCACTGCCCGTCCCGGATGCCCTGCACCGTCAGGTGCATGACCGCGGCGTCGATGGCTTCCTTGACCGCCAGCTGGGCCGGCTCGTTATGGGTGTAGCCGCCTTCGATTTCCAGCAGGTCGTAGTAATTGACGAAGCGGAAATAGCTGGGGTGGATTTCGTAGGAATAGATGGTCTTGGTGGTCGACACGCTGTCCAGCACGGCGCCCGTCATGACGTCCACCGCCCGCAGGTTGACGGTGACCTGGTCGACGCTGTACTGGGTGGACAGGCCGATCCCCAGGAACTGCGCGCCCAGCCCGCCGGTGCGGGTGTTGCTGTCGTAGGCGATGATGCCGCCCTCCAGGATGATGGAGGCGGGCAGCAGATTGGGCACCTGGCCCTGCGGGCCGCCGTCCTGCGGGTGCTCGTCCACGGCGCGCAGGACGCGGCGCTCCGTCAGCAGGGACTGCAGGCCTTCGCGCTCGACGGGGACGTACCAGCCGGAGTCCTTCAGCGCCTTCATCAGCATCGAGGCCGCGCCCTGCGTCACCGCGGTGGAGAACGAACTGTCGGGCGAGGGCTTGTACTGGCCCGTCTCGTCGCGAAAACCGTAGACCGCGGCGACGATCTTGTGCTGCGGCGCAGGCAGCTGCTTCAGGTTGAGGGCCGAGGGCGTGGCCGGCGTCAGCTGCGCCTCGCTGGATACGTTCGTGGGCCGCTGCTGCACCGCACAGGCCGACAGCGCCAGGCAGGCCAGGGTGATCAGGCAGGGGCGGGACAGGCTGCGCATGCCGGTGCCGCGCGCGGCGGCGAGGGCGCTCATTGCAGCACTCCGCTGTCGATGTCGGCGGTGGTGCTGGCCGTGCTGGTCGTGCCCGGGGCGGCCGTGGCGCCCGATGCGCCGGCGGGCAGGTTGGTCGGGTCGAAGGGCACCCACTGGCCCTTGGCCGGATCGTAGATGTAGACGCTGTTGCCGACCTGGATGATGGGGTAGTTGCCCGCGTTCAGGATCTTGAAATCACTGCTGCCGCCCAGGTCCATGTCGTCCAGCGGATAGGCATAGCGCTTTTGCGCCTGGGCGCTTTGCAGCAGGTATGCTCCGTTCAGCGGATTGCCGCCGAATGACGGATTCACCGGGGTGTAGAGCAATTGGCCGGCCAGGACGGAGGCCGGCAGCAGCGGCCAGAGGATCGCGACCGCGAAGGCGGTGGGCGGGCGATGGCTCCGCGGGCGGAGGGTGGCTGTCTGCAGGTTCATTTACATCTCCTCGGGGCCAAGATCGGCGTCCTGGACGAACTGGCGCCGGATATCGATGGATCGGATGTTCTCGTGGACGGTCTCGACGGCGGCCTTGCTCTCGTCCCGGGCGTGCGACCGGGCCGGCGACAGGAACGTGTGGAAGACCGTCTGGTTCAGGTAGCTGATCCAGATCTCGCTGCCGAACTGGGCCGTGGGCCGCTCGATGACGGTCATCGTGTCCCGCGAGTCGGGGTACAGCGCCTGCCAGATTTCCGAGAAGCTCTTGTAGAAGTCCCATCCCAGCACGGTGATGGTCCGGTTGATCACCAGGCCCCGCAGGGGATCGTTGTCGATCTGCCCCCGGTCCAGCTTCTGTCCGTCCTGGTCCAGCACCGGAGGCTGGGCCGCGGCCATCGCACCCAGCATCGCCAGGGTGAGAAAGCCGAGCCGGAAACAGGTGAGCCGCATGGGGAGTCTCCCGATGACGAAGTTTGCGGAACGTGTCGAACTGTGATGCGTGGAAAGGATCTTACGGTCGCGCCGGAGGCGGACCCATACGCCGGACGCGCTAAACCTTTCGGATGATCGGCAAGGCGCACCATCCATCAAATGGCCTAGCCTGGCCGCGGTCTGCGGGTTGGCAAGGCACGGCCTTCGGTTCTGGGTTAAAATGGTGCGCCTTTTGGGGGAGGGGTGCTGAATCCCCTGCCAAAAAAAGCTATAATTCAAGGGTTTGACTAAATTTGTTCGGCATTGCATGCCGGGCAGTGAACGGACAGGCATGGACGATCGGGCCGCATCGGATCCGCACAATGGGTTGGATGACGGGACGTGGGATGGCGATACGCTGGTCCTGGGCGATGCAGAGCGCGCCGCTATCGCACGACGTTCGCGGGTCGGCCTGTTCAGGGCGCTGGCGGCGCAGGCATTCACGGGGATGCTGGTGGTGCTGGGCGCCTGGGGGATTGCAGGGAAAGACGCCGGGGCTTCCGCCTTGATCGGGGCGGCAGCCTATTTTGTACCCAACGCGCTGTTCGCCTTGCGGCTGCTGCTGGGGTACTTCGGCCCGAAACGCCCGGGATCGCTCGCCTTTTTCTGGGGCGAGGCATGCAAGCTGCTGGCCGTGGCCGCGGTGGTGATCCTGGTGGCGTGGCGCTGGGGCGGCTGGCTGAACTGGCTGGCCTTCCTGCTCGGGCTGCTGGGCGTCATGAAGGGGTACGTGGTGTTGCTGGCCTTGCGCCGCCTGCCATGATTTGATTACGTTTGAAGGGCTTACCGATGACCGACGCAGTAACGACGCCTCAGTCCGAATACATTCAGCACCACCTGGTGCACCTGAACAACCTCGGGCACAAGCAGGACATCATTGCCAACTTCGGCGTCGTGAACTACGACTCCCTTTTCTGGTCCATCCTCATGGGGGCCATCGTCGTCTGGTTCCTGTGGCGCGCCGCCCGGCGGGCGACCACCGACGTCCCGGGCCGCTTCCAGATGTCCGTGGAAATGCTGGTCGGCATGGTCCACGACGAGGCCAAGAACATCGTCCCCAACGAAAAATCCCGCCTGTACGCGGCGCCGCTGGCGCTGACCGTGTTCCTCTGGATCACGCTGATGAACACGCTGGACCTGGTGCCGGTCGACCTGATGGGCTGGATCTTCCGCATGACCGGCCTGGGCGCCGAGCACGCCGATCCGCTCTACTACCACCGCATCCTGCCGACCGCCGACCTGAACATCCCCATGGGCATGTCGCTGGGCGTGCTGGTGCTCACCCTGTATTACGGCCTGAAGATCAAGCACGGCGGCGGTTTCGTGAAAGAGCTGTTCACCGCGCCCTTCCATGCCCACGGCATCGGCGCGATCGTGCTGGCCCCGTTCAATCTGCTTCTCAATCTCATCGAATACGTCGCCAAGACCGTCTCTCTGGGCATGCGGCTGTTCGGCAATATGTATGCGGGCGAACTGCTGTTCATGCTGATCGCCTTGCTGGGGGGGGCCTGGACCGGGGCGAATGCGACCAGCATCAGCCTGGCGTTCGGGCACGTACTGGCCGGCTCGGCGTGGGCGATCTTCCATATCCTGATCGTGCTGCTGCAGGCATACATCTTCATGATGCTGACCCTGGTGTATATCGGGCTGGCGCACGAAGGCCATTGATTTCTGATTTCTGTTTTCTGACTAAACAACGTTTACTTACCAAGGAGTTGTTATGACCAACGTTGCATTCGTTGCTCTCGCTTGCGGTCTGATCATCGGTCTGGGCGCCATCGGCGCTTGCATCGGCATCGGCATGATGGGTGGCAAATACCTCGAAGCCTCCGCTCGCCAGCCCGAACTGATGAACACCCTGCAAACCAAGATGTTCCTGCTGGTTGGTCTGATCGACGCCGCCTTCCTGATCGGCGTGGGTCTGGCCATGCTGTTCGCGTTCGCCAACCCGTTCGTCGGCTGATCGCGAGGGCCTGCTGCTGCAGGCCAGGGGCTGCGCCGGCGCCTTCGGGCGGCGGTCGGCCAGGTTTGGTGCCTTGCGGAATCGCCGCAAGGCACGAGTGGGTAAATTAGGGAAACGACCGTGAATTTAAACGCGACTCTCTTTTTCCAGATGATCGTGTTTTTCGTTCTGGGTTGGTTTACGATGAAATTCATCTGGCCACCCCTGACGAAGGCAATCGATGATCGTCGCCAGAAAATCGCCGACGGTCTGGCTGCCGCCGAAAAGGGCAAGGCGGATCTCGCCCAGGCCCAGGCTCGCGTCAGCCTGATGGAAGCCGCCTCCAAGACGGAAAACCATGCCCGTCTGGCCGAGGCCGAAAAGCAGGCGGCTCAGCTGATCGACGAGGCGCGCCGCGAGGCCGAGGCCGAAAAGGCCCGGATCGTCGCCCAGGCTCGCCAGGACGCCGCTCAGGAGGCCCAGCGGGCACGCGAGGCGCTGCGCGCCGAGGTCGCCGTGCTGGCCGTCAAGGGCGCCGAGCAGATTCTGCGCCGCGAAGTCGACGCCAAGGCGCATGCTGATCTGCTGGATCAGCTCCAGGCGCAACTCTGATCAGGGTGAGTCATGGCTGAACTATCTACCATTGCGCGGCCCTACGCCGAGGCCTTGTTCGAAGCCGTGCGCAACGACGCGCGCGGCCTCGAGTCCTGGTCCGGCGTGCTGTCGCTGCTGGCCCAGGTCTCCGGCATGCCCGACGTGCTGGAAGCCATGGGCGATCCCCGCCTGAACAACGACCAGCGCGTCCAGCTGCTCACCAGCCTGGTGCCCCAGGAGCTGCCCGAACAGGCGGCCAATCTGGTGGCCCTGGTCGTGGAGAACGACCGGATCCAGGTTCTGCCCCAGGTGGCGGAACAATTCGAGCTGCTGCGCAATCAGGTCGAAGGCACGGCGCTGGCCCGCATCACCAGCGCATTCCCGCTGGACGACGCCCAGCTCGCGGGCCTGCTGCAGGGTCTGGAACACAAGTTCGGCCTGAAACTCAAGTCGCAGGTGACGGTTGATCCGGAACTGATCGGCGGGGTGCGCGTCGCCGTCGGCGACCATGTGCTCGACACTTCCGTGCAGGCCCGTCTGGCCAGTCTGCGCGATACGCTGGCCGCGTGATGGCGGGCCAAACAACAGGATTCCAGGAGTCTTACCATGCAACTTAACCCGTCCGAGATCAGCGAACTGCTGAAGAGCCGCATCGAAGGCCTGGGCGCGTCCACCGATGTCCGCACGCAGGGCACGGTGGTGTCCGTGACCGACGGTATCACCCGCATCCACGGCCTGTCCGACGTGATGCAGGGCGAAATGCTCGAATTCCCCAACAACCGCTTCGGCCTGGCCCTGAACCTCGAGCGCGACTCCGTCGGCGCCGTGGTGCTGGGCGACTACGTCGGCGTCTCCGAAGGCGACTCCGTCAAGACCACCGGCCGCATTCTGGCCGTGCCGGTCGGCCCCGAACTCAAGGGCCGCGTGGTCGACGCGCTGGGCAACCCGATCGACGGCAAGGGCCCGATCAACGCCAAGGAAACCGACGTCATCGAAAAGGTCGCGCCGGGCGTGATCGCGCGTCAGTCCGTGTCGCAGCCGATGCAGACCGGCCAGAAGGCCATCGACTCCATGGTGCCGATCGGCCGCGGCCAGCGCGAGCTGATCATCGGCGACCGCCAGACCGGCAAGACCGCCGTGGCCGTGGACACCATCATCAACCAGAAGGGCAAGGGCGTCACCTGCGTGTACGTCGCCATCGGCCAGAAGGCCTCCACGATCAACAACGTGGTGCGCAAGCTCGAAGAGCACGGCGCGATGGAATACACGATCGTCGTGGCCGCCGCCGCCTCCGAATCCGCCGCCATGCAGTACCTGGCCGCGTACTCGGGCTGCACGATGGGCGAATACTTCCGCGATCGCGGCGAGGACGCCCTGATCGTGTACGACGATCTGACCAAGCAGGCCTGGGCCTACCGTCAGGTGTCCCTGCTGCTGCGCCGCCCGCCCGGGCGCGAAGCCTACCCCGGCGACGTGTTCTACCTGCACTCCCGCCTGCTGGAACGCGCCGCCCGCGTGAACGCGCACTACGTCGAGCAATTCACCAACGGCGCCGTCAAGGGCAAGACCGGCTCGCTGACCGCGCTGCCGATCATCGAAACGCAGGCCGGCGACGTGTCCGCCTTCGTGCCGACCAACGTGATCTCGATCACCGACGGCCAGATCTTCCTGGAAACCGACCTGTTCAACGCCGGTATCCGCCCCGCCATCAACGCCGGCATCTCGGTGTCGCGGGTGGGCGGCTCGGCCCAGACCAAGGTCGTCAAGAAGCTCTCCGGCGGGATCCGGACCGACTTGGCCCAGTACCGTGAACTGGCCGCCTTCGCGCAGTTCGCCTCCGACCTGGACGACGCCACCCGTCGCCAGCTGGAACGCGGCAAGCGCGTGGTCGAGCTGCTGAAGCAGCCCCAGTACCAGCCGCAGCAGGTCTGGGAACTGTCCGTCGCCCTGTACGCCGTCAACAACGGCTACCTGGACGACCTGGAAGTCGCCCAGGTGCTGCCGTTCGAAAAGGCCCTGAAGGACTTCCTGAAGTCCAAGCACGAAGCCCTGATCCAGCGCATCGAAGACGTGAAGGAACTCTCCAAGGAAGATGACGCCGCTCTGGGCGCCGCGATCCAGGAGTTCAAGAAGCACGGCACGTTTTAAGCCGCAGTCGGGGCGCCTGAACGCAGGCGCCCCGGTCAGCCCAAGGGAATAGTGGAATGGCCGGAATCAAGGAAATTCGAACCAAGATCAAGAGCGTGCAGAACACGCGCAAGATCACCAAGGCGATGGAAATGGTCGCCGCGTCGAAAATGCGCAAGGCGCAGGATCGCATGCGGGCGGGCCGTCCCTACGCCACCAAGGTCCGTGCGATTGCCGCGCACCTGATGCAGGCGAACCCGGATTACACGCACCCGTACATGATCGAGCGGCCCAAGCTGTCGGCGGTCGGCATCGTGCTGGTGACGACCGACAAGGGCCTGTGCGGCGGCCTGAATACCAACATCTCGCGCCTGGCACTGGCGCGGATCAAGGAATTCGAGCAGCAAGGCATCCGCGTGCAGGCGACGGCGCTGGGCTCCAAGGGCCTGGGGCTGCTGAATCGCGTCGGCGTCAATGTCGTGTCCTCCGAGGTCCAGCTGGGCGACGCCCCGAACCTCGAACGCCTGATCGGCGCCATCAAGGCCCAGATCGACGATTTCGTGAACGGCAAGGTCGATGCGGTGTACCTGGCGACCAGCCGCTTCATCAACACCATGAAGCAGGATCCCAGCTTCATCCGTCTGCTGCCCCTGCCCTCCGGCCTGGAGGATCCCTTCCAGGCGGGCAGCCAGGAAGACGACTCCCTGGATACGCAGTACGGCTGGGATTATCTGTACGAGCCGGATTCGCAGACGGTCATCGACGAGCTGCTCATGCGGTACGTCGAAGGCCTGGTGTATCAGGCCGTGGCGGAGAACATGGCCAGCGAGCAATCCGCGCGGATGGTGGCCATGAAGGCGGCCTCCGACAACGCCAAGAAAGTCATCGGCGACCTCCAGCTGGTCTACAACAAGACCCGGCAGGCGGCCATCACCAAGGAAATTTCGGAAATCGTGGGCGGCGCAGCGGCGGTCTGATCGACGCACGCCGGGTCAACCCAGAGATACTTATAGGACTAAACATGAGCAACGGTACCATCGTTCAGTGCATCGGCGCCGTGGTGGACATTCAGTTCCCCCGCGACAGCATTCCCAACATCTACGACGCGCTCACCTTGACCGACGAGTCCTCCGCCTTCGCGGAAAAGGGCCTGACGTTTGAAGTCCAGCAGCAGCTGGGCGATGGCGTGGTGCGTACCATTGCCATGGGCTCGTCCGACGGCCTGCGCCGCGGCATGTCCGTGGCCGGCACCGGCGCCCCGATCTCGGTCCCGGTCGGCCAGGGCACCCTGGGCCGCATCATGGACGTGCTGGGCCGCCCCATCGACGAGCGCGGCGAGATCCAGTCCAACGAAAAGCGCGCCATCCACCAGCACGCGCCCAAATTCGACGAGCTGTCCCCGTCCGTCGAGCTGCTCGAGACCGGCATCAAGGTGATCGACCTGGTGTGCCCGTTCGCCAAGGGCGGCAAGGTCGGCCTGTTCGGCGGCGCCGGCGTGGGCAAGACCGTGAACATGCTGGAACTGATCAACAACATCGCCAAGGCCCACAGCGGCCTGTCGGTGTTCGCCGGCGTGGGTGAGCGCACCCGCGAAGGCAACGACTTCTACCACGAGATGTCGGACGCCGGCGTCATCAAGCTGGACAACCTGGCCGAATCCAAGGTCGCCATGGTGTTCGGGCAGATGAACGAACCCCCCGGAAACCGTCTGCGCGTGGCGCTGTCGGGCCTGACGATGGCGGAATCCTTCCGCGACGAAGGCCGCGACGTGCTGTTCTTCGTGGACAACATCTACCGCTACACCCTGGCCGGTACCGAGGTCTCCGCCCTGCTGGGCCGGATGCCGTCCGCCGTGGGCTACCAGCCGACGCTGGCCGAGGAAATGGGCAAGCTGCAGGAACGGATCACGTCCACCAAGACCGGCTCCATCACGTCCATCCAGGCCGTGTACGTGCCGGCCGATGACTTGACCGACCCGTCGCCCGCCACCACCTTCCTGCACCTGGACTCCACCGTCGTGCTGTCGCGCGACATCGCCGCCCTGGGGATCTACCCGGCCGTCGACCCGCTGGACTCCACCAGCCGCCAGCTGGACCCGCAGATCGTGGGCGAGGAACACTACAACATCGCCCGCGGCGTGCAGCAGACGCTGCAGCGCTACAAGGAACTGCGCGACATCATCGCCATTCTGGGCATGGACGAGCTGTCCCCCGAGGACAAGCAGGCCGTGGCCCGCGCCCGGAAGATCCAGCGCTTCCTGTCGCAGCCTTTCCACGTCGCCGAGGTCTTCACGGGCTCGCCCGGCAAGTACGTGCCGCTGGCCGAGACCCTGCGCGGCTTCAAGATGATCGTCGAGGGCGAGTGCGATGCGCTGCCCGAGCAGGCCTTCTACATGGTCGGCGGCATCGACGAGGCCTTCGAGAAGGCCAAAACCCTCCAATAAGGATTGCACATGGCGACTCTTCACATCGAAGTGGTCAGTGCGGAGGCCTCGATCTATTCGGGCGAGGCAACGTTCGTTGCCCTGCCCGGCGAATCGGGCGACCTCGGCATCCTGCCGGGGCATACTCCCCTGATCTCACGCATCCGCCCGGGCACGCTGAAGATCAAGCGCGACGACGGCACCGAGGAAAACATCTTCGTGGCCGGCGGCATCCTGGAAGTCCAGCCGCATTCGGTGACGGTGCTGTCGGATACCGCCATCCGCGCGGCCGATCTGGACGAGGCCAAGGCGGTCAAGGCGCGCGAGCGCGCCGAGGAAGCCTTGCGCAACACCAAGGACAAGGCCGACCTGGCCGTGGTGGAAGCCGAACTCGCGATGCTGGCGGCCCAGGCCGCAGCGGCCCGCAAGTTCAGCCAGAAACGCACCTCGCACTGATCGGCTTTTGCGGAAAAAGAAAGGGCGCTCTCATGAGCGCCCTTTTTGTTTGTCGACGCGGGACGGTCTCCTGTCCCTACCCCCGCCGCTGCCGCAGCCGATACCCCACATACAGCACCGACAGCCAGACCGGCAGCACGTACACGGCCGGCCGCGTGTCGTCCAGCTGCGTCATCAGTCCGACCAGGACCACCAGGAACGCCGCGCACAGGTAGTTCACCCAGGGGAAGCCTGGCGACGGAAAATGCAGCCCCGACGCGGCGTGCGCCCGCCGGAACCGCAGGTGCACCAGCACGATCATCATCCAGGTCGTGGCCGCCGCCGCCGTCGCCACTGCCATGATGCGCATGAACGCGCCTTCCGGCACCAGGAAATTGACGACCACGATCACCAGCGTGCAGGCCGAGGAAAACAGGATACCCACCCAGGGCACCTGGCGGCGGCTCAGGCGCAGGAACACCCGCGGCGCATTGCCCTGCTGCGCCAGGCTGTAGAGCATGCGCCCGTTGCTGTACATGCCGCTGTTGTAGACCGAGATCGCCGCCGTCAGCACCACCAGGTTCAGGATGTCGGGGGCGGCCGGTATGCCGAGATTGGAAAAGATCAGCACGAACGGGCTGCCCTGGGTGCCGATCTGGTTCCAGGGGTACAGGATGACCAGCACCGCCAGCGCGCCCACGTAGAACAGCAGGATGCGCCAGAGCACCTGGTTGATGGCCTTGGGGATGCTGCGCCGCGGGTCGTCGGCCTCGCCGGCGGTGATGCCGATCAGCTCCGTGCCGCCGAACGAGAACATCACCACCACCAGGGACAGCAGCAGCCCCCGGACACCGTGGGGCAGGAAACCGCCATGCGCCCAGAGGTTGCTCAGGCCGCTGGCCTTCTGGTCCGATCCCAGGAAGATCAGCAGCAGCCCCAGCACGATCATGCCGATGATCGCGGCGATCTTGATGAAGGCCAGCCAGAATTCGCTTTCGCCGTACAGGCGCACGTTCAGCAGGTTCAGGGCCGTGATGCCCAGCAGCACGACCAGTGCGGTGGCCCAGGCGGGAAAGCCCGGCAGCCAGTAGTTCACGTAGATGCCCGCCACCGACAGCTCGGCCATGCTGACCAGGATGTACAGCAGCCAGTAGTTCCAGCCCGACAGAAAGCCGGCGAACCCGCCCCAGTAGCGGTAGGCGAAATGGCTGAAGGCGCCCGACACGGGTTCCTGCGTGGACATTTCGCCCAGCATGCGCATGATCAGGTAGATGACCAGTCCGCCGATCAGGTAGGACACGATGATGCCGGGGCCCACGAGCTGGATGGAGGCCGCCGAGCCATAGAACAGGCCGGTGCCGATCGCGCCGCCCAGCGCGATCATCTGGATGTGGCGGTTCTTCAGGGTGCGGGCCAGGGAGGCGGAATCGGCGGGCGGGGTCGCGTGGGGCGCGTGCATGGTCAAGGCGGGTCCAGGGTGGCGGTTCAGCGGGAAGCGCGGGGCGGCGGGAGCCGTCCCCGGGAGGCTCAGGCCGGCTCAGGCGGCGCCGTCGAGCGCATGGGGGATGGCATCATACAGGGCGTCGGCCCGGACGGCGAGATCGCGTGCCTGCCGTGTCCAGGCGTCCTGGCGGGCGGCGTCGGCATGGGCGGGCGCCCAGATGGCGTCGGGGAAGCAGGGGTCGGCGCGCCAGCGCGGGATCAGGTGCCAGTGCAGGTGCGGCACCTGGTTGCCCAGGCTCGCCAGGTTGATCTTGTCGGGCCGCAGCAGGCTGCGCTGCAGGGCCTCGATCCGGTAGACCGCCTGCATCAGGTGCTCGCGCTCCGCGGGCGAAAGATCGGTCATTTCGGCGACGTGCTCGCGCCAGATGACGCGGATGTAGCCGGGAAACCGGCTGTCGTCCACGCGGATCACGCGCAGGCGGTCGTCCTCCCAGAGCAGGCCGGCCGGGGCCGGGCCGCACAGCGGGCAGGAATCGGGTCGGGGGGAATCGGCAGACGTCATGGCTCGTGTGGCGCGGCGGCGGGAGGGCTTCACGCCCGGTCGAAAAACAGCGTGCGCAGCGCGGTGCCGGGATCGGGCTCGCGCATGAAGGCCTCGCCGACCAGGAAGGCCTGCACGCCCCGGTCGCGCATCCGGTCCACGTCGGCGGGCCGCAGGATGCCGCTTTCGGTCACCACGCGCTTGCCCTCGGGCAGGTCCTGGAGCATGTCCAGCGTCGTTTCCAGGCGGGTCTCGAAGGTGCGCAGGTTGCGGTTGTTGATGCCCAGCAGCGGGGTTTGCAGCGTCAGCGCGGCGTCCAGTTCGGTGCGGTCGTGGATCTCGACCAGCACGTCCATGCCCAGGTCGATGGCGACGGCCTCCAGTTCGCGCATCTGGCCGGGCTGCAGGGCGGCGGCGATCAGCAGCACGCAGTCCGCGCCCAGGGCGCGGGCGTGGATCACCTGGTAGGGATCGATCAGGAAGTCCTTGCGCAGCACCGGCAGGCTGCAGGCGGCGCGGGCCTGGCGCAGGTGATCGTAGCCGCCCTGGAAGTACTGCACGTCGGTCAGCACCGACAGGCAGGCGGCGCCCTGGCAGGCGTAGCTGGTGGCGATGTCGCTGGGCTGGAAGTCGGCGCGGATGACGCCCTTGGAGGGCGAGGCTTTTTTGATCTCGGCGATGACGGCCGGCTTGCCCTGGGCGATCTTGTCTTCGATGGCTCGGGCGAAGCCGCGGATGTCCTTGCGGCTGCGGGCCTCGCGCAGCAGCTCGGCCTCGCTGCGCATCTGCCGCGCGGTGGCAACCTCGATGCGCTTGGTGTCCAGAATCTGCCTGAGGATGTCGCTCATGATGCAAACCTTTGGGTGTACTGACGGAATTGTTCCAGCTTGTCGCGCGCCGCGCCAGAGGCGATCAGCTCCGCGGCCCGCTGGATGCCGTGCTGGATGCTGTCGGCCCGGTTGCCGGCATAGAGGGCGAGACCGGCGTTCAGGACGACGATGTCGCGGGCCGTGCCGGCGGTGTTGTTCAGGGCGGCATGCACCAGCTGGGCCGATTCTTCGCGGTTGGCGACCTTGATGCTGCGGTTGGAGACCATGGACATGCCGAAATCCTCGGGATGGATCTCGTACTCGCGGACTTCGCCGTCCTTGAGCTCGCCGACCAGGGTCGCGGCGCCCAGCGAGGCCTCGTCCATGCCGTCCTTGCCGTGCACGATCAGGACGTGGCGCGATCCCAGGCGCTGCAGCACGCGCACCTGGATGCCGACCAGGTCGGGGTGGAACACGCCCATCAGCTGGTTCTCGGCGCCGGCCGGGTTGGTCAGGGGGCCCAGGATGTTGAAGATCGTGCGCACGCCCAGCTCGCGGCGCACGGCGGCGACGTTCTTCATGGCGCCGTGGTGGGCCGGGGCGAACATGAAGCCGATGCCGGTGGCGTCGATCGACTCGGCCACCTGTTCCGGCGAGGCGGTGATGCAGACGCCCAGCGCCTCGAGCACGTCGGCGCTGCCGGACGAGGACGAGGCGCTGCGGTTGCCGTGCTTGGCGATCCTGACCCCGCCGGCCGCCGCCACGAACATGGCCGCCGTCGAGATGTTGAAGGTGTGCGAGCCGTCGCCGCCGGTCCCGCACATGTCCAGCAGGTCCTGGGGGTAGGGCGTCGTGACGCCCAGCGCGAACTCGCGCATGACCTGGGCGGCGGCCGTGATCTCGCCCACGGTCTCTTTCTTGACGCGCAGGCCCATCAGCAGGGCGCTGGCGAGCTGCGGGGACATCTCCCCGCGCATCAGCATGCGCATCAGTTCCAGCATTTCGTCGTGGAAGATCTCGCGGTGTTCGATGCAGCGCACCAGCGCTTCGTTGGGGGTGATCAGGGGCATGGGGATTCCTTCGGCGGATGTCATAGGTTCAGGAAATTGCGCAGCAGGGCGTGGCCGTGTTCGCTGAGGATCGATTCCGGGTGGAACTGCACCCCGTAGACCGGCAAGGTCTTGTGGGCCACGCCCATGATCTCGCCGTCGGCGGTCTCGGCGGTCACGACCAGGCAGTCCGGAAGCGTGTCGCGTTCGATGGCCAGCGAATGGTAGCGCGTCACCTGGAACGGCGAGGGCAGGCCCGTGAAGACGTCGGTGCCTGCATGCGAGATCGGCGAGACCTTGCCGTGCATCAGTTCGCGGGCGCGCACGATGCGCCCGCCGTAGGCTGCGCCGATGGCCTGGTGCCCCAGGCAGACGCCCAGGATCGGCTTGCGGCCTGCGAAATGGCGGATCAGGTCGACGGAGATGCCGGCCTCGGCCGGCGTGCACGGCCCGGGCGAGACGCAGATGCGGTCGGGGTCCAGACGCTCGATGCCGTCCAGGTCGATCTGGTCGTTGCGCGCCACATCGACCTGGACGCCGAGTTCGCTGAAATACTGAACCAGGTTGTAGGTGAAGGAATCGTAGTTGTCGAGCATCAGGAGCTTCATGATCAAGCATTTCCTTGGTCAGAAACCGCCGCGCCGGAGACAGAGGGGGAAGAAGGTCTTTGCCTGCCAGAACGGCGGCAAAGTGCGAGAAACACGCATGAGGTTGCCGCCTCTAAGAGAGGCGCCACCAAGTCGATGCGTGAAAGGTCGCGTGAGAAGTCATGCGGGGATTCTACTGTGTGGCCGGCGCGCTGTCGAGCGGCAAATCGATGCGGGCGCCGCCATCCGGGGCTGCGCCGGGTGGCTGGAGCGGCCGTGGGCTCGCCGGACAAATGGTCATACCAATATGAACCTTGCTGGATGGAGCGCGTCGGATCCGTCCCAGGCAAGTTTTTCGTTGACCATTGAAAGGCCGGTTTTTATAATGATTTCCGTATTTTTTCGATACCGCTTATTGGTCATACCAATTAGCGGACTTTCACCCGGCATCAGACCCCGACCTCCTAGCGGAACGCGCATGCAGATGTTTTTGATCCGGCGACGATCGCCTCTCCCGGCCGGCCTCCCCGGCCGCCTGGCGCCGGACGCGCGCGCACCTTTGGCCGCCCTGTCACGGCCTTGCTGATCCCCATGCGCCTCTCGGACCGCCTCGCCGGACAGCTGCACGCCCTGATCCAGGACCGGGGGCTGCAGCCCGGCGACCGCCTGCCGTCCGAGCGCCAGCTGGCGCTCGACCTGGGGGCGTCCCGTCCTTCCGTGCGCGAGGCGATCCGGCAACTGGCCAGCCAGGGGCTGCTGCGCAGCCGCCAGGGCGGCGGCACCTACCTGCAGGCGCCGGGGGCGGATGGCGCCTGGCCGCGCCAGCAGCTGGTGAGCACGCTCAACGGCCTGGTCAGCGAGGATCCCGAATATCGCTACGACGTGCTGGAGGCCCGCCATGCCCTCGAGGGCGGCACGGCCTGGCATGCCGCCTTGCGCGCCACGCCCGAGGACCGCGCCCGGATCGAGGCCCGGTTCGAGGACCTGCAGCGGTTCCACGGCCACGAGAATGGCGACCTGTCGGCGCGCGCCGACGCGCAGTTCCACCTGGCCATCGCCGAGGCGTCCCACAATGCCGTGCTGCTGCAGATGATGCGCGGCCTGTTCGATCTGCTGCGGGCCACGGTCACCGAGAACCGCCAGCGCATGTATACGGTGCAGCACACGCATGAACAGCTGGTGCGGCAGCATCGCGCCGTCATGGACGCCATCCTGCGCGGCGATCCCGAGGCGGCGCGCGATGCCGTCTGGCAGCACCTGGAATTCGTGCACGCCGCCGTGCGCGATCTGGACGAGGACGAGGCCCGCCGGGCGCGGTCCTCGCGTCTTGCGCATTTTCCCGTTCGTTTATAAGCTCGAAAACATGATCATCTCCGCCTCCACCGACTACCGCGCGGCCGCCCAGCGCCGCATGCCGCCCTTCCTGTTCCATTACGCGGACGGCGGCGCCTATGCCGAATACACGCTGCGGCACAACGTCAGCGACCTGTCCTCCGTGGCCTTGCGCCAGCGGGTGCTCAGGGACATGTCGCAGCTGGACCTGACGACCCGGCTGTTCGACGAGACGCTGGCCATGCCGGTGGCGCTGGCGCCGGTCGGCCTGACGGGCATGTACGCGCGCCGCGGCGAGGTCCAGACGGCGCGGGCCGCCGACCGGCATGGGATTCCCTTCACGATGTCCACGGTCTCGGTCTGCCCGATCGAAGAGGTCGCCCCGGCCATCAGCCGGCCCATGTGGTTCCAGCTGTATGTGCTGAAGGACCGCGGGTTCATGAAGAGCGTGCTCGAACGCGCCCAGGCCGCGGGCGTCTCGACCCTGGTGTTCACGGTGGACATGCCGGTGCCCGGCGCGCGCTACCGGGACGCCCATGCGGGCATGAGCGGTCCGCGCGCGGCATGGCGCCGCTACGTGCAGGCGGCGCTGCATCCGGCCTGGGCCTGGGACGTGGGCCTGTGGGGCCGGCCGCACGACCTGGGCAACGTCTCCAAGTACCTGGGCAAGCCCACGGGCCTGGAAGACTACATCGGCTGGCTGGGGGCCAATTTCGATCCTTCGATTTCCTGGAAGGACCTGCAGTGGATCCGCGATTTCTGGAAGGGACCGATGGTCATCAAGGGGATCCTGGATCCCGATGACGCCCGGGACGCGGTGCGCTTCGGGGCCGACGGCATCGTGGTGTCCAACCACGGCGGCCGCCAGCTCGACGGCGTGCTGTCCACGGCGCGGGCGCTGCCGGCGATCGCCGACGCGGTCAAGGGCCAGATCGCGGTGCTGGCCGATTCGGGCGTGCGCACGGGCCTGGACGTCGTGCGCATGCTGGCCCTGGGGGCCGACACGGTGCTGCTGGGCCGCGCCTGGCTGTACGCGCTGGCGGTGGGCGGCGAGGCCGGCGTGGCCAACCTGCTGTCCCTGATCGAGAAAGAAATGCGCGTCGCCATGACCCTGACGGGCGCGCGCACGATCGCGGACATCACCCGGGATTCGCTCGCGCAGGCCTGACCGCCGGCCGCGGCCCGCTCAGATGGGCTCGTCCAGCCCGAACTGGACCTGTTCGGCCGCGCGCAGCAGCGCGCGGGCCTTGGCCTCGGTCTCCTGCCATTCCTTTTCCGGGTCCGAGTCGGCCACGATGCCGGCGGCCGCCTGCACGTACAGCATGCCGTCGCGGATGACGCCGGTGCGGATCGCGATGGCCAGGTCCATCTCGCCGCCATAGCTCAGGTAGCCGGCGGCGCCGCCGTAGATGCCGCGGCGCACGGGCTCCAGCTCGTCGATGATCTCCATCGCCCGGACCTTGGGCGCCCCCGTCAGCGTCCCCGCCGGGAACGTGGCGCGCAGCACGTCCATGTTGCTCATGCCCTCGTTCAGTTCGCCGCGCACGTTCGACACCAGGTGCATGACGTGGGAATAGCGCTCGATCGTCATGGTGTCGGTGACCTCCACGGTGCCGTTGCGGGCGACGCGTCCGATGTCGTTGCGGGCCAGGTCGATCAGCATCACGTGTTCCGCGCGTTCCTTGGGGTCGGCCAGCAGCTCCTGTTCGAGGCGCAGGTCTTCTTCCTGGGTGGTGCCGCGCTTGCGGGTGCCGGCCAGCGGCCGGATGGTGACCATCTCGCGGGTGGCGCCGCCCTGGACCTCGCGGTCCTGCCGCACCAGGATCTCGGGCGAGGCCCCCACCACGTGGAAGGTGTCGAAATTCCAGTAGTACATGTAGGGCGAGGGATTCAGGGACCGCAGGGCGCGATACAGCGACAGCGGCGAATCCCGGAAGGGCTTGGCGATGACCTGGCCCACCTGGACCTGCATCAGGTCGCCCGCGGCGATGTATTCCTTGGCCTTCAGCACGGCCTTGAGGTAGTCCTCTTTCTTGAAGTCGCGCTCGGTCGGCGTCTGCATGCTGGCATAGGCGTAGGGGATGACCACCGGCGTGCGCAGTTTTTCGCGCAGCGCCTTCAGGCGCCGGCGTGCCAGGGCGTAGGCCTCGGGTTGCGCGGGATCGGCATAGACGATCAGGTAGGTGCGCCCCGCCAGATTGTCCACGATGACGAGTTCGTCGACCTGCATCAGCATGATGTCGGGGGTGCCGGGCTGCTGCCCGGCGGGGCGGGGCTTGACGCAGGGGCCCAGGCGCGGCTCGATGTGGCGCACCGTGTCGTAGCCGAAATACCCCGCCAGGCCGCCCGCGAAGCGCGGCATCCCGGGGCGCAGGGCCACGCGGAACCGCTGCTGGAAGGCCTCGATGAATGCCAGCGGATCGCCTTCGTGCGTCTCCACGACCTGCCCCTGGCGGACCACCTCGGTCGTCGTGCCGGTGGCGCGGATCAGGGTCTTGGCCGGCAGGCCGATGAAGGAATACCGCCCGAACCGCTCGCCGCCGACGACGGATTCCATCAGGCAGCTGTTGCGCCCGGCCTCGGGGCCGGCATGGGCGAGCTTCAGGTAGATGGCCAGCGGCGTGTCCAGGTCGGCATAGGTTTCCGCGATCAGGGGAATCCGGTTGTAGCCTTGGGCGGCCAGTGCGTTGAATTCGATTTCTGTCATAGCGATCCAGGGTGGGTTTGGGCCGAGACAGAAAAGCCCGGCCGATCAAGGGTCCGGGCTTGAGAGACGCGGCGGCGCGGAGGAATCCGAGCACGCCGGGATGCCATTACCCGGAACAGAAGCGCCACCAGCGCCAGGTGGCGCGGGCAGCGATCGGGTAATAGCGGAAACTGTTCATGCGAATTGCGGTTTTTGGTCGGCGGCCCACTGTGCCGCCTCGATCAGGGAATCCACTATAGCATTCACCGGGAGGCTCTGCACGGGCCGCCCCTCGTTGTAGCCGTAGGGCAGGGCCAGCACCGGGATGCCTGCCGCCTGCGCGGCCAGGGCATCGTTGATGGAATCGCCGATGAACAGCGCCTGGCCGGGCTGGATGCCCAGCAGGTCGCAGGCATGGAACAAAGGCAGCGGATCGGGCTTCTTGCGTTCGCAGGTGTCGCCGCAGACCACGGCGTCGAAGTAGCCGTCCAGGCCCATGCGCTGCAGCAGCGGGCCGGTGAATTCGGTGCCCTTGTTGGTGACGACGGCCAGGCGGGCGCCCTGGCTGCGGAAGGCTTGCAGGCCGGCGACCACGCCCGGATAGACCCGGCTGTGGCGGCCGTTGAGGGCGCGATAGTGGTCCTGGAAGCGCGCCAGGCCGCGCATGACCTGCTCGACGCTGGCGGGACGGTCCTCGTGGAGCGCCCGGATGACGAGCTGCTCGACGCCTTTGCCCACGAACGTCGCGAGCAGCTCCTGGGGCAGCGCGGACAGGCCCATGTCCTGGCGCATGGCGTTGGCGGCGTCCGCCAGGTCCGGGATGGTATGCACCAGGGTGCCGTCCAGATCAAACAAAATTCCCGAGAAGTGCATGATGTTGCTGAGTTGCTGGCTGGGCCGGCGCGGGGATGCGGCCTGGCCGGAGTGATTCAAAAGAGGAGGGCCCTGCCGGGCGCTCTCGTCGGGCCGGGTCATGGTAGCACTTCCCGGCGCCTTGTGTCGTGTTACGGAATTCAGGAAACGGATGTTTCATCGTGTGCCGGCGCGGCCTGGCGCCGGGCCTCGCCCTGGGCGATCCCGTCGCGCAGGGCGGCGATCACCCTGGCATAGTCGGGCTGGCCGAAGATCGCGGAGCCGGCCACGAAGGCATCGGCGCCGGCCGCGCGGATGTCGGCGATGTTGCCGGTCTTGACCCCGCCGTCGATCTCCAGGGCGATGGCCTGTCCGCCCGCCTGGCGCCAGCGGTCGATGCGCAGCCGCGCCTGGCGCAGCTTGTCCAGGGTGTGCGGGATGAAGGACTGGCCGCCGAATCCCGGGTTGACCGACATCAGCAGGACCAGGTCCAGCCGTTCCATGACGTGGTCCATCCAGTCCAGGGGGGTCGCCGGGTTGAAGACCAGGCCCGCCTGGCAGCCGTGGTCCCGGATCAGGGCCAGAGTGCGGTCCACGTGGCGCGAGGCCTCGGGATGGAAGCTGATGATGTTGGCCCCGGCCTTGGCGAAGGCGGGCACCAGGGCGTCGACCGGCTCGACCATCAGGTGGACGTCGATGGGCGCGGTCGTGTGCGGCCGCAGGGCGGCGCAGACCATCGGCCCCATGGTCAGGTTGGGAACGAAATGGTTGTCCATGACGTCGAAATGGATCCAGTCGGCCCCGGCGGCCACGACCGCCCGGGTTTCCTCGCCCAGGCGGGCGAAGTCGGCGGACAGCAGGCTGGGGGCGATGCGGGCGGGGGGCAGGTCGGTCATGGCGGGAAGCGGGGGTGGGGCCGGTGGGGGCGGAATCCGGGAGTCGGGCGCCGGGATCCAGCAAACAGGACACCGGATATGTCATGATGATGGTTTGGCGGTTACGCCTATTTTAGTGCACCTGGTTTCCTGCATGAAAAAGCTTCTGTGGTCCGCGGCCGTGCTGTCCCTCCTGAGCGCCTGTTCTTCCGTGCCCCTGGAAGAGCCCGGCCCCGCCGGTGGGCCGTCCGCGGGCCCCTCGGTGACCGAGCCGCTGGTCGTGCCGCCCCTGTCGTCCCTGCCCGAGACCCCGGCGCGGCCCCTGCAGGGCCGCTATGCCGCCGTGTCCTGGCAGCAGCTGCCCGGCTGGGCCGAGGACGATCTGGCCCATGTCTGGAAAGGCCTGCTCAACGATTGCCGGGGCTTGATGCGTCCAGTCTCCGGCTCGCTGGCCTCCCCGGCGCGCGCGGCGCCCCGGGCCTGGCAGCCGGTCTGCCAGGCCGCGGTCCAGTCGGGCCTGGGCCCGCAGTCCGCCGGCGCCCCGGTGCGCGAATTCCTGCAGGCGCACCTGCGGCCCTGGCAGCTCGAGCAGTCCTCCGGACAGCCCGCCAGCGGGACCGTCACCGGCTACTACGAGCCCCTGATCCGCGCCTCGCGGACCCGCACCGGCGCCTATCAGTGGCCGCTGTACGCGACGCCCGACGACCTGCTGATCGTCGACCTGGGCGCCGTCTATCCGGAGCTGGCCGGCAAGCGGGTGCGCGGCAAGCTCGAGGGCCGCCGCGTGGTGCCCTACGACACGCGCGCCCAGATCGCCGCCGATCCCTCGCGCCAGCCGCCCGTCATCGTCTGGGCCGACGATCCGGTCGAGGCCTTCTTCCTGCAGATCCAGGGTTCGGGGCGCGCGCAACTGCCGGACGGTTCGGTGGTGCGGCTGGCCTACGCGGATCACAACGGCCGGCCCTACGTCTCCATCGGCCAATGGCTGGCGCGCCAGGGCGAGATGCCGCTGGCCCAGACTTCCATGCAGAACATCAAGCAGTGGGCGCGCAGCCATCCGGACCGGGTCCAGCAGATGCTCAACGTCAATCCCGCCCTGGTGTTCTTCCGCGAGGAGGCCATTGCCGATCCGGAGCTCGGCCCGCGGGGCGCCTATGGCGTGCCGCTGATGGCGCAACGGGCAATCGCCGTGGATCCCGAGTTCGTGCCGCTGGGCACGCCGGTGTGGCTGGACACGCGCCAGCCCGGCGGCGCGGGGCCTCTGCGGCGCCTGGTCTTCGCCCAGGATACGGGCACGGCCATCCGCGGCGCGGCGCGCGCGGATTTCTACTGGGGCACGGGCGACCAGGCGGGGGCATCCGCCGGCCGCATGAAGCAGGCCGGCCGTATGTGGCTGCTGTGGCCGGCCCATGCCGGGGCGCCCGGCGCCCGTTGACGAGGTCATCATGAAGGACGATTCCATACTCGTGTGCGGCACCGGCATCGCCGGCCTGGCCTGCGCCCTGGGCCTGTCCCGGGCGGGGCTGCGGGTGACGCTGCTGGGGCCGCGCACGCCGCCGCCGGCCCGGGCGGCCGACGACTACCATCCGCGCGTCTACGCGATCTCCGAGGCCAGCCGCGCGCTGCTGGACGAGCTGGGGGCCTGGCGCCTGATGGATGACCGCCGCATCACGCCGGTCGAGACCATGGAGATCCATGGCGACGCGGACGGCAGCATCGATCTGTCGGCCTGGCAGGACGCCCGCGACGCGCTGGCCTGGATCGTCGAGTCCGGCGAGATCGAGCGCGCCCTGCATCAGGCGGTGCAGGTCATGGGGGTGGCGTGGCGCGAGGACCGGTTCGCCGGCCTGGAGCCCGCCGCGGGCGGGGTCCGCGTGGCCACCGAAGGCGGCGGCGCCCTGCAGGCGGGGCTGCTGGTCGGCGCGGATGGCGCGCGCTCGCCCGTGCGCGTGGCCGCCAACGTCCATCACGACTACACGCCCTATGGCGACATGGGGGTGGTCGCCCACCTGGACCTCGAACTGGCGCACCAGCACCGCGCGTACCAGTGGTTCACGGGCGACAGCGTGTTCGCGCTGCTGCCCCTGCCGGACACGGCCGACGGACCGCAGGCCTCGCTGGTATGGTCCATGCCCGAAGGCCGGGCCCGCGAGTGGCTGGCCATGGACGCGGACGCGCAGCAGGACCACCTGGCCGCGCACGCGCGGGCCATCACCGGGATGCGGCTGGGCACCCTGCGGCTGCGCACGCGGCCCCAGGGCTTCCCGCTGACGCTGGAGCGCACGGCCATGGTCGCGCCCGGCGTGGCCCTGGTGGGCGACGCGGCGCACCGGGTGCATCCCCTGGCGGGCCAGGGCCTGAACCTGGGGCTGGGCGACGTGCGCACGCTGATCGAGGTCCTGCGCACCCGCGAAGGCCACCGCCCCGTGGGCGACCCGCGGGTGCTGGCGCGCTACCGGCGCCGGCGGGCCGAGGCCGTACAGGCCATGAGCCTGGTCACCCACGGCCTGCACCAGTTGTTTGCCAGCCCGCTGGCGCCCGCGGCGTGGGCGCGCAACCTGGGCATGCGGGCGGCGGATCGCCTGCCATTTTTGAAACGTCGGCTGATCCAGGCGGCCGCCGGCGAATGATTCCAGAGGTCTCCATGAAAACTTCCCTCATTCTGGCGGCGGTCCTGCTGGCCGCCAGCCTGCCCGCGGCCGCCCAGCCGGGGGCGGACCGGGTGCTCGGCACCCAGCCGGCCGCGGCGCCGTCCGACGACGCGGCCCAGGCCGCCGGGGGCATGTCGTCCCCGCCCGCGGCGGACGGCGCGCGGGTCCTGTCCACCGCCCGGCCCACGCCCGAGCAGGCCCGGACGATCACCCAGGCTTTCGAGCAGCGGTTTCCGGGCATTCACGTCGACGCGGTCCGGCTCACGCCCATGGACGGGATCTTCGAGGTCCAGGTCGGCCTGGACCTGCTCTATACCGACGCCCGGGCCGACTATGTCCTGCAGGGTTCGCTGATCGACGCCAAGGCCCGGCGCGACCTGACGGCCGAGCGCCTGGAGGCCTTGCAGCAGGTGGCCTTCGACAGCCTGCCGCTGGACCACGCGATCCGCCAGGTGAAGGGCACCGGCGCGCGCAAGGTGGCGGTCTTCGAAGATCCCAACTGCGGATACTGCAAGCAACTGCACCATACGCTGGAAAGCGTGGATGACGTGACGGTCTATACCTTCCTGTTTCCCATCCTGGCGCCGGACTCGTCCACGAAATCGCGCGACATCTGGTGTTCGGCCGATCCGGCCAAGGCCTGGAAGGCATGGATGCTGAACGGCGAGCTGCCGCCCGCGGCCGACTGCCCGACGCCCATCCAGGAAAACCTGGCCCTGGGCCGCAAGCTGCACGTCCAGGGCACGCCGGCCTTGTTCTTTGCCGATGGCAGCCGGGTCAATGGCGCGCTGCCGCTGGACGCGCTGCAGAAAAAACTGGGCGCCCCCCAATGAGGCCGGGCGCGGCGGCGCCCGAAGGGGCCGTTGCCGCGCCCGATACGGATCGCGGCGCGGCGTTGGCCGGCGCGTTCAGTGCAACAGCGTCCAGGCGCCGTTCTTGACGGTGATCAGCTCGCGTCCGCGCCGGTCGAAGCCGCTGTGGTCCGCCGGGCTCATGTTGTAGACACCCTGGGTGGCGACCAGTTCGTGCGTCTGTTCCAGGGCGTCCCGCAGGGCCTTGCGGAATTCCGGGGTCCCGGGCTTGGCGGCCTGGGCCGCGACGGGAATCGCATGCTGCAGCAGCAGGCCCGCATCGTAGACGTTGGCGCCGAAGGTCGCCGGCCGTTCGCCGTAGCGCGCCTGGTATCGCTGGATGTAGTCCGCGGCGATGGGCTTGGACGGATTGTCGTCGGAGATCTCCGGCAGCACCAGCATCAGGCTGGCGGCCAGGATCGTGCCCTCGGTGGCCTTGCCGCCGAGCTTCAGGAAGGCCGGCAGCGCGGCGCCATGGGTCTGGTAGAACTGGCCCTTGTAGCCCTGCTGCGCGAGCGTGGACTGGGGCAGCGCCGCGGCGCCGCCCGTGCCGGCCACGAGGATGGCGTCCGGCTTGGCCGCCAGCAGCTTGAGCGCCTGGCCCGTGACGGAATTGTCGGTGCGCTGGTAGCGTTCGGACACCGTCAGCTTCAGGCCGTTTTCCTGGGCGAGCTTGCTGAAGACCTGGTGCCAGTCGTCCCCGTAGGCATCGGCAAAGCCGATGAAGCCCACCGTGCGGATGCCGCGTTTGACCATGTCCTGCACCAGCGCCTGGGCGATGATGTCGGTGTTCTGGGTGGTCTTGAACGCCCATTTCTTCTGGTCCGTCATCGGCAGGACGATGGAGGCGGCGCCCACGGGCGCCAGCATCGGCGTGCCGGATTCGGCCGCGAACTGCAGCACGCTCATGGCGTTGGGCGAGCCGGTGGGGCCGATGAGCGCATCCACGTGGTCTTCGGAGATCAGTTTCTTGAAGGCCGTGACGGTCTGGGTCGGGTCGCTGGCGTCGTCGAGGCTGATGTAGTCGATCGTCAGGCCACCGGCCTGGGTCGGCAGCAGCGGCACGGTGTTCTTCTGCGGGATGCCGACCAGGGCCGTGGGGCCGGTGGCCGACGTCACGACGCCGATCTTGACCTGGGCGGTGCTGGCCAGGGGCAGGGTGAGCAGGGCGGTGGTCAGGGCGGCCGCCAGGATGCCGTTACGCACGGTGTGTCTCCTTGGAATGAAACGGCCCGCTGAAGCGGGCCGTTCGCGCATCATGCGCTGATTGTATTGAAAAGCGCCGTTCCGGGGAACGCGCCGGAGGATCGCCCTAGAATTCGGTCCATTCCTCGGTATCCGCCGTGGCGGGCGCCGGCTTGCCGGGCGCGCGCAGCGCGGGGCGGGCGGCGGCCGGCTCGGCCGGCCTGGCCTCGCGGCGGGGGCGCTGCGGTGCGGGGCTGACGACCTTTTCCGGCGCGGCCGGCAGACGCGGAGCCTGCGCGCCCGCATGGGCGGCGGCCTCGCCGTCCCGGCCGGCGGCGCCGGGCTGCGCTGCGGCCGCCGCCTCGTCCTGGTCGCCCAGGTTGAAGGTGGTGACGAGCTGGGCGAGGTTGTCGGCCTGGGACCGCAGGCTGGTGGCCGCGGCGGCGGACTGCTCGACCAGGCTGGCGTTCTGGCGGGTGACGTCGTCCATCTGCGTGATGGCGGCATTGATTTCCTCG